>Ga0136644_10000675_pt1 | contig 27153 bp, 20 predicted proteins | sample C_130820_EF_Meta_FD_94780 | JGI IMG/M metagenome (GOLD analysis project Ga0136644, IMG submission 94780) | Freshwater microbial communities from Lake Croche, Canada to study carbon cycling - C_130820_EF_MetaG (v2) (version 2) | ecosystem: Environmental > Aquatic > Freshwater > Lake | place...
GACTCAAGTTCAGAATTTAATTTTTCAATGTCATCAATTAATTTTTCATTTTCGGTTCGGGCAACAATCAATTCATTTTTAAATGTTTCTAGATGACGAAGTTGGTGCTTCATATTTTCATATTCTATTTTTTCTTTGCTCAACTTATCAATAGTATCTAGATGTAATTTGACACTATTTTCTAAGTCTGAAATTTTAGAATTTTCAAAATTTGTTTTATTTGTATTTTGATTTTCTACTTTATTTTTTAATTCTTCATTCTCAGTTTGTAAATTTTTAATTAAATTTTCTTGTTCTGCAATAATATCATTTGCTAATTTTATATTGGCCTGAAAAGAAATTGATTTTATCATGGTATCATTTAAAATACCAACAATAGTTTGATTATAATATTGTTGGTACTTTTCTGCCATATTGTTTTCACTGCTCATTTCAAACTCCTATCATTGTTAAAAAATTATTTAGAATGACCCTCCATCGAGGGCATATGAATAACGAACTTCTTTGGTTGTTTGATTAAAGAATACAATACCATCATCGACAGTATCTTGAGTTGCTGCATATCTTATAGGATTAATGTAAAGACCAGACTGTGTTGCATTTAGTGCAGAACCAGAAGCATTAAGAACAATACTATTATCTGATCCTGAAGCAAATCCTGCTTTATAACCAATTGCAATCGCATAATTTCCTAGTGCATAATCATCTGCCGCACCTGCTTGAAAACCTAGAGCGACAGAATAGTTATTTGCACCCCAACCAGAATTATAACCAACTGCAATTGCACCAGTTCCTTGTGCGGATCCATTGCCTCCAGCATTAGCACCAACTGCAATTGCATATGCGCCTTGATTTAGTGATGCCGCATGGTCACCAATTGCAACTGCTTGTGTTCCTTGTCCACTATTACCAGCATAATGTCCTAAAGATGCAGAATATGTGCCTTGATTTGTTTGTCCAGCATTGTCACCAACTGCAATTGAATAGTTTCCTTGTGTTATGTTGCCAGCAGAGTAGCCTATTGCAACAGCATTTAACCCTTGTGTATTGTATCCAGCAGAATCACCAATTGCTACTGAATAACTACCTTGAGATATCGCGCCTGCATATTTACCAAAAGCAACAGCATTTGTTGTTGTATCTTTTAGTATCGCGCCGTTTGCTAATTCTATTCCGGCGCCGTTAGTTTTTACTAATCCATTTATATTAGTAATGAACATGCGATAGGCGCCGTTAGCAATCTCATCTGGATTGATATCTGCGGCCGCTGCATATGTTAATTCGCCAGTAGATACATTAATGTAAACAAGGTTTAGAGTTTCGCCGTGATTAATTGAAGTTAAGTATGGCGTTTTTTTGATTTTAAAATATGATGTGGTAAATTCTGCGGCATCTTGATTGTTAGAATAGAAATGCACTTCTCCATTGGTCGGACTGAACATACCAGAATCATAACCACCATCATTTTGGAATGTAAATCCACCACCTACTGTTCCTGTAGATTGATTTGCAATAATCTTTCCTGGTGCAGATAAATCTCCATCGGGTTTAAATGTCCATGTATAGTTATTTGCACGAATATATGTTTTCTTTTCGCCGTCACTTACCTGAACATTAGTTTTTTCACCGCCTAGATAAATGTCGGCATTTGAACTATCAATTGCACCACCAGGACGCAAATGAATATGGTTCGGTGCAGTAGGATCAATAATGACATATTGGTCATTTTTTCCTGGGCCATAGTTTAAACTTGGAATTAAAAATAATGTATTATTTGTTGTGTCGCCATAAACTTTATTGGAAACAAATAATGTTCCTGCATTGGCAGTATTTGCAGTTAGATTTGTATGTAATGTTGCAAGACGGAAACTTGCATTTGCAACATCAATTACGTTTGTTGTGTGTTCTCCATTATAGTTATCAAAGACATAGAAATCTTTGTTTCCTGCATGACGAATAATACCAGCGTGTCTTTGGTCTGCACCATCAAAATAGTTTCCAATAAAACCTATGTCTACGATATCAGATGTGTGGTTATTTCCAGCAAGATAAATTAGAGGATCAGAAACGTTAAATGAAGTAACGTCAATAGATGTTACATTACCTATTATTGAAAGGTTTCCTGAAATTGCAACATCACCAGCAATTAATTGTTTTCCTACTGATGTGTTTGCTCTGAATACTGTGTTATCAACATCTAGTGTAATTGTTTGACCAGAAACAGTTGAAGTTATACCTACTCCACCGGCAATACCTAATGTCTGATTTAGTAGGTAAACATTAGAAGTTCCACCAACGTCAGCAGAAATATTGAGTAGTGTTGAAATGCTGTTTGTTGTTACACTTAAAACTCGACCATTTGCGGCAACAGTAATTGTTGGAACTGATGTTGATGATCCATATTGTCCAGCAGCAACTCCTGTGTTCGTCAAAACAAATGGAATATTAGCATTAGCAGTACCATCAACTGACACAACGCCGGTTGCTTCTCCAGAAACTCCGATATATCTTGCTGTATTCCAGGCGTCTGCTGTGTTTGCATTGCCATATAGTCTACCAAAAAATGCTCCATTAACGTCTCTTCTAACTAGCGCACCAGAAGTGTTTGCTGAGGTAGCTGCATCTAATGTTGACGTATAATATTGACCACCAACATTTACAGTGCCATTACCTCCCGCGGTACCAAAAAACAAAGTGTTAGATAGATATGAGTATGCAAGTTCACCTGATTTTAGTGTTGGTGGTTTACTTGTTACCGAGGAACGTTTAATTAGAATTTCGGTATTGGATGCCATTTTTGTTATTTCCTATTATTGTAGTTATCAGAAAGTTCCTGCATCTACTATTAAATTGTTCGCATTAAAATAATTTGTAACTAAAGTCTCAGAAATTCTTACATTTCCAGAGATTAATCCACCAGTCTTATCATATTTAGTATTTGCCAATTCCAAGGTCGCTTGATATGCAGAATTTGCATTATATAATGCGGTGTTTGCGATTTGTAATGCTGTCGCTATTTGTGCTACATACGAACCAGAGCCAACAAATGTTGTTGTATTGTGTACAACGCTCTGTTGGTTTCCTTGATTTATTTTTACTTTTATAGGCATACTTAATCCTTAAGTAACTTTTGGTGACACGAAAATTTGACCTTCGATTACACGAGTTACCCTACTAGATTTGTTGTCTATCATTTTTACATCATATACGAGTTTTTGTCTTGCGGATACGTTTGCTGTTACGTCTGAACTTGCAAATAAAGTAACAATACCATTAACTGGGTCGGCCACAGTTGTTTCAAATACAATTTCTGGAGTTGCTGAATAGTATGATTTTTTTGCCTGACTGCTAACAGAAAAACCAACGAGATTATATGCTGCGTTGGTGTTATCAGTCAATATTAATTCGGTGTTAAATGTTGTGCCTTGTTCTAGATAAAGGTCTTGATATCCTGCTGGCATGTTGCCCTCTATATCTTATTGAGTTCAACATATATTTAGTTGGTATCGTTGTTTTATTTTTATACGAAATCTGGTCCAGCAAGCCAAATAACTAAAGTTCTGCGTGTTCCTTTAGTCACAGGAGTAACTCTGTGTAAAGTATATGAAGGAAATCCAGCAGCTAGTCCTTTTTGTTTCAATACACTTTCTGGATTTCTACTTGTTAGTATTTCTAGTTCCCCACCTTCATATTCCGAAGGATCCGACAGTTGAATTACAAGAGATAGTTTTCTAGTGCATTCATTTTCTGGACCAATGTCTATATGCCAGTCATAATGACCTTCATTATTTTCTTCATATACGGTATATTGTATATCTTCAATAAATCCATATAGATTAAATCTATAAAATTTACTGTTTAATCTTCTACCCACATATGCTATTCTGTCGTATATCCACGATGCATCTTCTGAATTTTTTAACCAAGAAATAGTAGTTTTTCTGACTTCTGGATTGACCACTCCTTGTTCTCCTGAACCAACTTTTGCTTCTGTTTTTTCAAGAGTTTCACACAGTTCAATTATTTTTTCTACTTCTTCATCACTGAATGCCCCTTCCCATGTGGTAAATGGAGCAATCGATTCTGCTCTAGGAGCATTTGGTAAAATTTGATATATTGACATTATTGAAATTCCAACCAACCAGTTAGTATATATTTTGTGTTAGAAAGTGGTGGGTTGCCACGATGATAGTGCGTATATGAAGATGGGAAAATAACAACAGTGCCTTTAGTTGGTTTTACTCTTCTTGCTTGATAGAGAAATTCTGTTTCCCCGCCTTCTTCAACATCATTTAAATATACAATATACGCAGCAATTCTACGTGAGTGTTCAATACAATCTTGTTCGCAGTGCCAGATATGATATCCTTCACCAGGATGTGTTTCTTGGACTTTGTATGTATATGCAGTATGTGTTTTTATAGTTTTTAGTGAATGATAAGTCTTTGCATAATCAGTGTAGCATTTGTCCCAAAAGACTCCATTGAATTCTCGTATGTATCCGTTTAAGTGTGAACCTGTAAAATCGATTTCACTATGATGACTGGGATTTACTAAACAAGATTCATCATCTTTTTCTGCTTGTGATGCTTCATCTCTGCGCCACGTATAATTATTTTCTTTACACCATTTGTAATACGAAATCAATCCATCACAAAAGTCAGACGTAAACGCCTTCTCATATACACCAATAAAATCTTTCATGGGGTTATTGTTCCAGTCAAATTAAGAATCGTATTTGCATTTTGAATTAAAAACTTTTGTGCGGCCCATTCACGGTAAGGAGCAAACATATCAATGTTTTCTTTTAATTCCATTTGTGTACCATCTTCATTAAACATAATAGGTACATTATAAGGTATTGCTGAAAGAGTTTCATCTTCAGGCATATATTTAATTTCAATGTGTCCTGTTTGAATGTTTAATTTATATATCTCGTATGAATAAGGAATCTTCATTGTTTGCTCCAATTAAATGTTATTTGCCCGGTAGATTTGTTGCCGCTACCTACTGTGTATGGAATAGATTGTTTTAATGCAAAATTTGCAGACCAGTTTGATGAACTTACTGTTCCGTCACTACCGGCACTTCCAGATGCTCCAGTATTACCTGGAGTTCCAGTGCTCCCAGGATTTCCAGAACTACCTGAATTTCCAGATGAACCATATTGTCCTGGCCAAGATGATGGTCCTGGATTTCCAGAATTCCCCGATCCAGCACCAGTACCCGCAGTTCCAGTGAAATTTGGAGATGGTGATCCAGCAGCACTATTAATGAGTCCTAGAGGAGTATAACCACTTGTGGTAGAGCCACTAGCATAGCTCCCAGCCTGCGCGGTACCTGAAAGTCCTCCGGCTCCACCGGTGGCCGCATATGTCGCCGGTGAAGGATTTCCTGGATTACCGGCAGCTCCACCATTACCACCAGAACCAGCAGGTCCACCTATTCCATTGTTGCCTGCATTTCCAGCTGATCCTGAATTTCCTGAGTTTCCTATACCACCTGAATTTCCTATAGAACCAGAGTTTCCAGGATTTCCTGGTGCTCCCGAAAATGTATATCCTGGAATACTTGATGAATTTCCAGGATTTCCAGATCCTCCAGGATTTCCAGGATTACCTGAGGAACCAGGACTACCAGAATTACCACTACTACCAGGATTTCCATTTCCTGCACCAAAACCACTATTTCCTGAACTACCAGGATTACCATAATTTCCTATCGATCCAGAAAATCCTGTTATATATGTGTTGTCAGCACCACCACCTGCTCCGCCTCCTCCTCCACCACCAGAGGCCGCTACTGGTGATGTGGTGTTTGAATTAGCTCTTACAGCAGCGCCTGCAGAACCACCGGATCCTAGTGTACGATATGTGTTTGCATCAGAATTTGGATAAGTGGTGTATTGTCCTTGGGGCCCCTGAGAGCTGGCTCTAGAGTTTCCTGCTGGTATTATACCAGCACCAGGAACGGCTGTGACTCCTGCATTATAGAAAAAAGGACCGTTACCTGTGTATCCACTGGCACCAGGACCACTATCTCCACCGTAGCCTCCAGTTAAAACACCACCAATACTTCCTGAACCGGAACCACCAGAACTGCCTGATCCACCAGTCCATGGTGAAATTGCGCCACCGCCACCCGCACCTCCTGTTCCTCCGGCACCAATACCAACTTGGTTTGTTGGTGTATTTCCAACGGTGGTATTTCCTCCAGAATTTCCGCCAGACCCTCCTGATCCACCATAAGCAAATCCTCCAAAACCATTAATTCCAGGACCTCCTGAATTTCCAGCATTACCTTGGTTTCCTGGATTACCCGCATTGCCTCCATTTCCAGCTGGGCCTCCGGTACCACCAGAACCACCGGAACCGCCTGGTCCTCCGGTACCAGCAGTACCTCCGTTACCTGCACCACCTATACCTGTTCCGGATACATTAACGACACCAAACGGGAGAACTAGTGTTCCCGAACCAGCCGAAGAAAGAGTTAAACTTCCTGCTGGTACTATCGTTCTTCTGAGTGTCGAGTTAAGTGCTAACGGCATTGTTTATACCCAAGGGGTTTGTGAAGATGCAAGTACCTCTGGGAGTTGAGATTTAATATTTTCAACTCCTTCAATAAAATCTGCCATTAGGTATCTTGGATGAGGACTCTCTTCTTCCTCATAACGATAAACAATAAAAGGCCATTGGCTGACTGTTTTTCCGGTCCACCAAGTATTGAGTGCCTTTGTTACTTCAGGCAGTTGATTGATATCGTTGTAGTTGAGCCATCGATAGTTGATTCCACTATGGTCTAACCATGCCTTTATTTCGTGACATTCTACCGGGTTTACTAAACTAGTTGTATATAAACAAACTTCGGTAAATTTAGCGATTGCCATTTATATTTTCTCCTTTTACGTTACGTTGGCCATTGCATAAGTTGCGAAGTATGACGAACCACCATCAACAGTAAAAAAAGTAAAAACATCATATTTGTTTACTGTGGTTGTGAGCGTAGGTGCTGTACCATCAGTCCATTTTGCGCCAGTAAACGACGCAGTTCTACTGCCCACACCATCTTGTCTGATTATCAGTGTCACAGGTTTACTTATATTTGATGCTGGTGGATTGGTAAAAGTAAATGTTGTGGATCCTATTAGTGTGTAAATGAAAATATTTGCAGAGCCTAGGTCAACATTTACAGAACCACTAACGTTTCCTATATTACTTACCACTTCACTATATGATTGAAATTTGGGGGATACCAGATTAGATGAAGTTATTGATGGTGATGTATTTAATACAGCACTACCACTACCTGTACTTGTAGTCACTCCTGTTCCACCAACAGATACCGAATGAACACTACCTGTCCAATATCCTGATGTGTTTGCTACCTGAGTTGTACCTACAGTCAGTCCATTTTTTACAATAAAATTGCTTGCTGTTGCCAAGGTTCACTCTCCCCCTAGTTTATTGATTATATTTATATTATACGACAATATTAGTTCTTAATAGCTTAATTGTTGTTCCTGGTGAAACAGGATTGAAAGATAGATTTAAGATACCAGAAGTAATCGACGCATCATATGTCCCAAGAGAAACATTATTAAAAACTTCTCCGTACTGTGAAATCCAAACACTTATACCATCATGAATTAAATTCAATTCTAGCATGTGATAATTTGATCCGACTGTCATCTGTGCCAAATATTTTGCACTTCTATATGTAGATGCACTAAAGGAGTCAACTACACCCAGAGAAGAAAGTGTAATTGAGTTTGCACTTATTGTTCCAACATTGGCGCTTGAATATGTTACAAGATATGTGTTTGATGAAGTTGTTCCTGATGTTTGAGTTCCTAATATTGCAGTATTTGTAACACTCAATACTCTACCGTTAGCGGATACTTGTATTACAGGAATGAAGAGACCATTTGCAGAAGATGTTGTTGCTACAATAACTGTATTGTCTGTGTTAGCATACTGTGCAGCAGAGTTTGCTACGTTTCTTGCATATTGGTCGGCTCCTGAACTAGAACCAGTATTTGCTTTATCAAACGCAGCCTGTATTGCTATGTTCTGTGTGGCATCAACGCCTTGAATAATTGTGATTAAATTATTTTGTGTTGCGTCTACACCAATGGTTACGTTTGCTAGGTTATATGCGCCTTGGGCTAATGCTTGTGTAGCATTTGCTTGATTGAATGTTGTTTGTATTACTACGTTTTGTGTAGCATCAACACCTTGTATGATTAGAATAGAAGCATTTTGTGTAGCATCAACACCAACAGTTGTATTTGCTAGGTTATATGCACCTTGAGATAGTGCCTGTGCAATATTTGCTTGATTAGAAGCAAATGTAATTGCTAAGTTCTGCGTTAGGTCTGTATTCTGTATAGAAATTATACTATTCGATAATGTGTTTGCTGCTAAAGAACTTGCAACATTTACAGAACTAGGAAGAGAAACAGAATCGCTAATTGAATTTGCAGATAATATTTTTGAATATGATGTAAAATTATTATTCGGATTGTTTATGTCTCTTAGTTCCCACTGCTTTCTTGTTTCGCTCCATTGTATTGATGCGTTTGTTCCTGGTGCTCTGTTTACGCTAATTTTTGCATCAGCATTGGGCAGATTAGAATTTAAGGTAAATTCACTTAAATTAAATGCTGTATTTCCACTTAAAACAAAATTACCAGAAACCACAAAATCTGAACATGCAGTTAATCTTCCGATTACTGTCATGTTACCATTTGCTTGCATATCACCAGAACTATAGATGTTATTTGATGCAAATATAGAGGATGTACTGATACCATTAGTTACGATTAATGAAGCAGTATTAATTCTGGTATTGGCTTGCAGTATATCGGTATATGTAGTACCAATAACATTAATGTTGGTATTTGCTTGTAACGAATTTGTTAATGTTTGTCCGGTTGAATTTATAAGTGGAGCATTAATTCTTACATTTGCTTGTAATGTATCAGTATAAGAAGGACCAAAAACATTTAATACCCCAACAATAGCTTTACTGTTAGCTTGTAATGTATCAGTATAAGAAATATTAGCGACATAAGAATTACCAGAAACGGTAATATCGCTATTGTTTAATACATATACGTCATTATTAAATGTTCCATTCCCGATAACGTAGAGACTACCACCAATATTTGCGTTGTTTGCAACATAAAGACCAGTATTTGGTCCTTGAGCAATTAGTGTACCATTAATATTTGCCTGACCATAGTTTACCAGACCCAATGTAGTATTGGTAAAATAAACTTGTCTATCAACGCTTAGATTATTTTGAACATATGCAGACGAACCAATGCCAGTAACCTGTAATGCTCCTTGAAAGATTGCTCCCTGGGTTACCTGTAATCCAGTATTTGGATCGTTTAGATATAGAGTTCCTGTAGGCTTTGTGTAGTTATTTAACGCAAAATCATTATTCTCTTTTGTCAGGTTGTTTGTTAAAACCATCCAATTGTCAAATGTATTTGCATAACTTAGGAGTGCGAATGTATTAGCCATCTGAACCCTTACCTAATAGATTAATCATTAATTGTTTTATTTCTGAAATATCGTTTTTTAAGTCAGCAATTTCGGACTTGACTTTATTTATTTCTTCTTTTTGTGTCTTTAACATTTGAACTTTTGACTGATATTCATTTCTAGAATTTTCGTCCGTATTAATCAGACCCATACTTTTTGTGTCTCTTACGAAATTGGATCCGGTTACTCTAACTAAACTCATTTTATATTCCTGTTCCTGGTGGTAATGCCAGTGTTCTCATATCTGTAATATAAGGAACAATAGTATTATCGTCAGTGGCCATTACGATTTTGATTGCAAATTGACTAAATGAATCGTAAACTGTTCCACCTGCACTGGTATAAGAAATAAAATTATCTGCTTGATTGAATGTTCCTGGAGCAAATTCATACTCTATTACTTCATTTTTAATTGCTGAATATGTATTTACATTATTGACCAGTGTCATCAGTTGCCAATTTCTATCATCAAACTTTGTGCTATCGTTTCTATTTAATATCTTATAATATACAAGTATATTTGATTTGTATGGCCAATATGCGGTTAAGAATACTCTTAAATCACCAGAATCATTTTGTGGTGTGAGCGTAACTGGTTTTGTGTAGTAACGACATAGCGCATTACCACCAGATGCTGAGGTCTCTCCAGCAACAGTGACTACTGCTCCTGTTCCTGGTGAGGAGTTTGCATCTTGTATTGTTATTGTTGGTGTTTTGATATAACCAGAACCATCACTATCTTGTGATACGCTAACTTGTGTGATTGAACCATTGGCTATAGTCACACTTAATGTTGGCGCCACACCATAATCAGATGCACTTATTGTTGCTGATGTTGTGTATGCGTTGTATCCTGAACCACCATTCACCACAGTAATGATATTGTTTGAAATGCCCATATCATTAATAAAATATTTCATACCGTATATTGTAGTTCCATCATCAGATATCACAGGAGAAACTGTCGAATCTCTAGATGACATATCAGCATACATTATAAATGAATCGTTTCTTCTCGGATGAATTATTCTAGGACCATTACCATCACCTAAATCAATATTTGTTGGTGTTGGAAGACCATATTTTCCTGGAGTAATATACTTAATTGCAGATTGTTGAGGTGAAGAAAGATTACCATACAATGATTGATATGAATAGTATATTTCTGTCGTCGGTGGTAGAAAATCTGTCGTTGTTACATTAAATTCATCTACCTCTACTGGTAATGCAAATGTATCATAGACAGAGTTGATAGAATTTGAATCTAATTTGTATTGAACTTCTAGTCCCGCTAATTTACGAGTCACCAAATTAGTTGGTACTTGGAAAGGAATATTGGTTTTTATTGGAGTAGTATTAAAAATACATCTGTCAATTACAAACATGAGGTCTGTTGTTTGTAATGGTACCCATGTTTGTGAGTTTTGTGATTCAAATAGATTTCCTAAGAATGGAATAGTTCCAATTTTCGATGGTACTGTAGGATTTGTATCAGTGGGATTTGCTTTTGAAGTTGAAAGTATTGCATTTTCATTTTGTCTAGCAATATACACATTATAATCTGCTGAATTTGACTGTAAAAGAATTGCATACAAAACATCTGGTTTTAGATATACTGGAGCATCAAAAACAAATTCGGTATATGTTGTTGAATCCAAATAATGTGGTGCCGATGATGTTACTACTTGTGACGAATCAAGTGTCACGGTAGAATAATCTAGAATTTTACCACCAGGAATTCCATTATTCGTTCCTACAACCGATAAGGTAATTGGTATACTCTGTGTTGGTTTTGTTGCAAAAAATAATTTGATTGAACTTATAAAAACACCATTAGGAAAATTATCTTTTCCTATTGTGAAAGTTTGTGCTATTGGATCGTGCGGAGTGTATACATTTATGACTCTAGGTGCCTCACTAGATTGAAAAAAGTGAGAACTTGTAGGATCAAACGATGCAGAATATTCTGTTTGAGATACCTTACCACTTAATCCAGTTGAGTAGAATATGGCCTCCGCATATGATGTTGCTGTCTCGGGTTGACTAGGAATAATTCTATTGTCTACTCTGAATACTCTTTGTCCAACATGAAATATACCACCAGGAACATTAAAGATACCAATAAATTTTCCAGTCTCATCTGTAGAAAAACTTGGAGGAGAATTACCAGAAGAAATTGCAGAAGATATATTGTTTGACATACCTGAAATGCTATATTGTGATGTCAAATCTTTTATACCAGAATTATATCCTAACGAAACGTCAATCTTTCTATCTAATGTAGCAATTTTTGTTGCTGCATTATATGATACAATATTTGCACTAAATGTGAAAGTTTTCGCAGAATATGCTACTGAATCTGTTGAATATGAATATGCCATTTTTATTCCTTAGCGGTCAAAACCATAAGTGTCATCCCATTCTGAAATACTCGGTGCTGGTGCTGGTGGTGGTAATGTTTCGGTTACCACATCAAGTTTTGTGTAAATTATATCGCCATACTTTCCACTTCCTACAAAACCACCAACAACAACTGCTGGAGAATTTATTACTGTTGATATTACTTCATCTCCAGAATACGTTATTACTCTTTGTGTGTCTGGAATATTAGATATTAGTCCAGTTCCTACTCCTTGAAATGGAGATGCCTGAGCTTGAGCTATTAATTGTGATTCTGATGTACCTGCTTTTGCAAGATATACACCTAAGGCCTGTGCTGGATCTTTTGTCTGGGCCGCTTTGTCTATCTTTATGTCTGGAATATTTGTTGCTCCTGGCTTCACAGATACTCCAAGGTCATTTGTCAAGAATTTAACGCTTCCTATGTTCTTCATTGCATTTTCTTGACCGGTGTATGAGCTATCTTGTAATTGTATTGCTCCTATCGCCTTGTTCAATTGCTCGCTTGTCGGTGCAGAACCAGTGTTCTGCACAAAATTTTGTACGAATATTGCCGTACCTCTTGCTATTCTACTTGCAGCAGTTTCGTTGGCTGAAGAACCTCCTCCGTTGTTCTTGATATTAGCGACACCAGAGGCAACTTCTTGTAGATAACTACCTAAACTATACGGTGTGCTAGTCACAACCTCTACTGGTGCAGGTGGAGGCGGAGGGGGTGGCGGCTCGACAATCACCGTCGGCGGTGATCCTGGAGGTGGCGTTGGTGTTGGTACCGGTGGTTCGACCGGTGGCCAGTATGGTGGTGGAGGAGGATATACACAGACTGGTGTTGTAGGAACAGTTCCTACAACAGTTGTAGGAACATATACATCAGGTGGAGCAACATAAACTGTAGCTGCCGTCTGACTTTGAGTTGCTGCAACATAAGTCGATGTTACGCTAATCTGTGATCCTGTATAATAATCATCAATATTAGATGCATTTGGGTCAAGTTTTACTTTTGTTACGCCACTGAACCAGTATCCACCACCAGGGAATTTATAATCCTTGGTAACTGAGTCATATACAACTCCAGGTGGAGATACCGAGTCAAATACTATATTTCCATTTGGATCTTGAACAACAAGAGCATACGCAGCAGGTCCAGAACTATTTGTCGCAACCCAAGAAATGATGTGTGTACCTGCTGTTACATTAACACCAATGACTGTTGTCGATGATGGGTTTGCACTATTCAATCCAGAAATAACTGAACCATCTATTGATGTTATAGAAGAACCTGTACTTGATGCTATAAAGGTATATGTTCCATTTGCACTAAAAGGAACATTAAATGATGCATTATATGGTGTAGTAACATCACCATTAGAAACAGTAATATTACCCCAGGTTCCATGCTGATTTAAGAAAGAACTCCAATTGCTTAAATTCTTCACTGCATATACCTGATTGGTTTGTGTTACTCCATTGATGTCATATGTAGCACCACCAACACCAGATACGCTACCGGATACGTGAATGTCTTGCACTGTCGAACCAACTATATCTGCTGATGCTGTTGTGCTTAAATAGTTTCCGTTAACATCATATTGAGCATTTTGTAGTTTTGTTCCTGCTGGAGCATATAGATAACCAGGGATTAGAATTACATATAGTCTGAGACTAGGTTTTGTATAAATCACATCACCAAATGGCATCGTTTGGGTCGATTCTGGATAATAATGTGTGTCTAAAACTTTTCCTATTGGATTAAATTTATTAGAATAGTAAAAACCAATTACATCGTCTTCATTAAATGTGCCTGTGACATTTGTAATTTCTATTGTATTTGGAACTGTCATATATTGACTAACATCTATCCCATCAAAGAATGTTTTTATTGGTGAGTTTACCAATAATCCTTTGGCCTTAATGGCAATCTTTTGCTGACGAATAAATGGTGAAATATTATTGTTTATCAAATATCCATTATCAACTGAAAGACCATTTGTTGTTGTGTTTGTGTCTGTTGCCTGTTGTAGTGGTGTTCCAGGAATCGTGGCAAAGTCTCCGGCAGTTACAGCAGTCAGTTGGTTTTGTTGGTCTGATTGATAAACTTTAAATGTTTCTTGTCCAGACAAAATCGTTGGACGAAGAGCCGAATCTATCCAATTATCGATAGGTGGATTTAACCTTAAAATACCTTCATGTGTAGGAACAGAAAATGGATTCACATTCACAACACTACTTGCAAGAGGTTGTGCAAGCAATTGTGTTGTTGTATATGGTAACGTAAATATATTTGTTTGTGAACCATGAATACCGTGAATTCTATAGGTGGTTGCATCGGTAATACTACCTAAACCACTTAACACTATCGGATTCTGTAGTTGAAAGTTTTTAATATCTACCACAGGGCTTAATTTTTTAGTTCTAATGTTTATATTAGAAATATAGTTACTCTGATTTATGTCAGCGGTAGAGTATGAAGAAAAATCGTCAACCAAAATTCCATTTTTGAAACGATTTAATCCGTTTTCGTCTTTTACTTGTAATGACTGTGCTTTTTGTTCAAGTAAACTTAATGATGTATAATATTCGAGGTTGTTTACTCTTGCCTCTAATTTTGTAATATCACTCTTTGCCCATCTTCTGTTCAATATTTTGTTCAAAGATAGATTTGGTCTTGTGTTTACCGGACCTTCACCTGGGACATAGCCGGTATATGGATCATGACTTATTTCTGCAAGCACCAATGACCCATCTGGTTCTACTGGATATTCTGGGTTAATATCTGGTGTACCATTTATTATTTTGAAAATTCCATCTTTTGTTACGATAAGTTTATCTTTTCTTGCAAGATAAAAATCATACGAATAATTATAATTCGTCAAGTTATTTGGAATTAAAACACCACTATCATCTTGGCTGCTTGTTGGATTACCAGTATAGTCAAATGTGAAGGTAGACGTTCCATTTTTTCTTGTTGGTCTAAAATCAACACAATCTCTTAGGTTGTAAACCACACCAGAAGAACTTGTGTATGTGGGTATTTGCATGTAATCTTCTTTAGACGTTACATTCGTAGAAACGTAAGAGTTGATATCAAAACATCCGTCGCCACCAGAATGTTTATAAAAATCAAAAATAACAAGAAGATTACCTAAAATCTTATTTGCTCCAGGCTTAAGTTGTATATAAGCGTGGTCATAATAACTATCTTTTTGTCCGTTGTTAAATATAAAGTTACTTGTTATGTCATATGATGATGAATTTAACATGTCAACTGTTGGTACAGTATTCGAATTCAATGTGTCGATAATCTTAACGACTCTCTTAACATCGGAAACATATAACGATAGTTGTCCATATGATGCTATTGCATTTTTGATGTAAACTTGTCCGTTTGTTAAATCAACATACGTATTTGAATTTATTATTCCATCTGGTCCAGCAGTACTAACCACTGAGGTATTACCAAGTGTGAGATTTTTTAATTTTAAAACATACGAAGTGGATAAATCTCCTTCACTGACTTGAATATCATTTACAATAATATCTACTGTTTTTCCAGAATAACTAGAAGAATTTATTGTTGCTGTTGTACCAGAAGTTATAGTAATAGTATTACCAGAACTTGAAAGGTCTAGAATGTTATTTGATGACTGGTCGACTATTGTAAATAATTGTTTTTTGCTGTCTGATCCTAAAACACCTGACCCAGTAAATTTTAGAGGACTACCAGCTGGCATTGATATTGTAATTGTGTTGTAGCCACCCACCGAGCTGAATGTTCTATCTCTAAAAACTTTAGTTGTAGTATATGATGTGTTTGCTACAGATGCAATATATGTTGAACCTAGATTGTATATTAATTCTGGAGTTCCAGAGTCACTATAAATTGCACTTCCTGATTCTATTCCATTTACTTTACCATATTGTACATTGATTTCTGATTTCGATTTTAGACTATAGTTGCTTGTTGATGTCTTTTGAACAACAGAATCTACCGTAGTTAGAGGTAATATCAAACTAAATGTGGTGTTAGCATCTGGTGCGATAGGAAATAAAGAATCGACTATCGCTGTTTTTGTTGCAGCATTATATGCAAGAATTAATTTTGATACACCTTGATTGCTTCCTGAAAGAATTTTTAGTGTCGCACCAACATATGAATTATCATATACGGAGAAAGTAGATGTGGTATCAAAAAATTGTACATTAGATGTAGTTGAACCTGATGTACAATTGCTCGACAATGTATTGTTTACAATGTCTGAAATATATGACTTAAATACATATGTTGATGTGTTTGAACTTCCACTATCTGTCACGTATTGAAGGTTTCTTATGACACCAGTACCAACCAAGGTAGAATTATATGTCTTTGCATTTGAACTTACAATATTAGCACTGTGAACGCAATGTAAATCAACTTGTGGAAAAGTTGTTACGTCAAAAATACCTTTTACTGTATCCACGTAAAAATAACCACCATAATCTACGAATAAAGAACTACCTTTAACTGGCCGAACAACTCTTGCTCTGTAGTTAGGTATCGTCAATTCGGATTGATTTTCTACGCGATATCCTCTTACATATGCAACACCTTTGCCTACCTTAACATTATAGTAGCGATTTGCACCATTTGAAGAAACTATAGGATTTGCAGTAATTCTAAAATCATTTACGACATAATCACCATTGGTTTCATAATCTCTTTTTGCGATATAGTTATTGATATCTGAATATGATGTTTCGTCTACCTGTTTTATTATGCTACCTTTATCGACTCTCATCAATTCAATAAAATTATCGTCACCACCAATTGATAGTGGTAATGCTACTAATGATAGAGAAACCTTATATCTATCTGCACCTGGTGCTTGATAGTTTGTAGCAGAAATGGCAGGATCTAAAAGAGACGGATCGTTAACGGAATCAATTATTGTTTCGTTAATCTGTAGACCTACTCTTACTGAAGGAAATCTGCTGTATTTTTCTAGAACTACTGTGTCTGGTAGAACAGTTACAAAATTACCAATTGAATATTTTGAATATGTACCATCTGGATTTTCTGTATTAGAAATTGAATATCCATTAACAACATAAAAAACACCTTCAGATATTGATGCTGTAGATGAATATCCTGTACAAGAATCTTCTCCCGAACCTAAAGTTCCTATTGTCGTTGCAAAAATATTTGTTCCGTCGGTTGGTGTGATGACCATACCGTCTGCAAATTTAACACCAGAAAGATAACTTATAATAAGTGTTGGTGGATCTCCTACTGTTGTTGGAGTTGATGTTCCTTCGACGGTAGTAAGAACTCTTGCAAGAACTGTTCCTGTGGAATCTTGAATAATTTTATTTTTCCACTGTGATGCAACAATTTCAACATCATTATATGTTGAATTTAATTTAAGGAAAAAGCAGTTTCTATTTGTCGTTACTTTTCCTCCAGTTACTGGAGTATTTTGTGAAAAAATATGATTTGCAAATTTGGAAATTTGATCCTGTAATATCGTCTGGGCTTGCGTGAGTTCTCTCGCTTGAACCGCATAACCAGGTTTGAACAGTATACGATGAAAATTTTTCGATGGGTCGAAATCATCATAGTATGGATCGACATTAAAATTTAAGGCCATATTTTTTCCTCTAATAACCTAATACTATTTTAAATTGTTCTATTCCGTCAGAACTTCTTTGTATTCCAGTTCTATTCTCTATATATGTGATGTATCCAGATTGAATCACATAGTCTGGATATGAAGAACTCAGTAGTGTTCGAACTGTACGAGATTGTCCAAACAACGGTTGGTTTGATATTGGAGTACCTCTAACACTTACTGTGTGTAATATATTATTTGTTTGGTCAAAACTAACAACTTTTGCTGAAAAAAATGCTTCATCGATATTTTGTTGAGTGGGATCGGCTGATGTTCCTTGCCAAACTATTTCGTCGGGTAAATACAAACCTTGTCCAGCAGCAACAACCAAATCTGTTGTTGTTTTATATATTGCGCCGTTTGCTGGATTTGGATAGGTCGATGTAGCATATGGATTTGCAATTAATCCTAATTGGTGATAGTCAACATCTGTAGGTATAAAACCGTTTTCTGAACCATTGAAACTGACCGTAAGCATAACGTGAGAACATCCTAACTCGGAAACATTATCATTCCCATGACCACCAATTGGAGATACTGTGTTTGCGGCTAATATGCATCCTGTTCCAGCAATAGACGAAACAAAAGCATTTGCATAGGTATAGTTTTTACCAGTATCGGTCACAATAATATCTTTTACTACACCTGCTGTTATTACTGCAACCGCTGTTGCTGTTGTATATGGTGTACCATTTGATGCAGTACCGTCTCCTGTAATAACAACTGTCACTGGATAATTTCCAGGATCGTAACCAAAACCACCATTCAATACATTTATGGCATCTAGATTTCCTGACCCCGCTGAGGTATCTAGTGCTGATGGTGATGGATTATTTGGGAATACAGGAATCCATGTTTTGTCCATGAACTTGTTTCTTAGACCCGAATCTACAGTAAACAAATATTTCCACTTATATCCATCTGCACCATTGAAAATATTATTTGTTCCGTATGTTCCTGGTTCAAAATATGGTTCTACAGTCGCCGGTGAATAGTTATTATTCCATAGACACTTAAAGACTTGATAGTATCTATTCATTGCGTAAAATTTTCTGACCAAAAGACCATTTTGGTCAAGTTCTGTCATATCAGCATCATCTCTGTAATATTCATATGTTACACCAGATGTCCAATCTATTCTTTGTGCAACAGGAGAAATATCATATGTGGATATTTTCTTCACAACAAACATATTATTAAATATTTGTTTTAATGATTTTTGGTCTTGTATTGGGTTTGGAGGATTATTCTCATCATTCCAAGGTTCGACCTTTGCTAAGAAAGCATATAATTCGACGATAGGCAAATTTCTCAATATGCTAATGGATTCTGGGGCCAGATACGTCTGTAGTACGGATGAGGTCTTTGCTAAATTTGTCAGTAGTGTTTTATTTGCCATGATTTATTTATTATGAATAATTAACAGAAACATATGTGTTTGCTAAATCACCATCAATACTAAAATATTTTAGATATGCGGAATGAAGAGATGCCAGTGTGAATGATGTGGTACCGATTGTTGAGTTGTTTGCTAGACATCCGTGTGTAATAGTATGATTAGAACCACCACCTGTATCGGTATTTGTCAACCAAACTTCAACAATCTTACCTGTCGCAAATCCACTTAGATTGATTGTTGTAGTTGCATTAGTCTTAAAATAGTAAAGTGAATTATTCGCAATATCAATATTTAATGTTGTTGTTATGCCAGAAAGAACATTGGGAGATAATAGTAATCCTTTTTGTGGATTAACGACACCAGCAAACACAACAGAGGTTCCATTGAATGTTGCAATCTGAGTTAGTGTATTTGTTCCTGCTGCACAATTCCAGAATTGAATTTGTGAAGCGGTTGTTGTATCTGTATAATTTTCTGCTGCAACAAAATCTATACGTCCAGTTCCAAATTGTTGAAACTTTGTATTACCGTACCCATTAGCAGAGAAACGTCCAATGATATCACCGGCCTGCACAGGTGATGGATTAGATACGTTTCCTCTAGCAGTTCTTGACGCATATACTGAATATGAGCCTGTACCATATGAGTCTGATACTATTCTTGATGGTACTCCATTCTTTCCAGAAATGTGTATCATGTAACCATCATTTGCTGGTGGTACAACTGTAGGTGATGCACTAATTGTCAATGCTGCTTGTGTCGGTGAGAAGAGACTATTAGCAAGTAACATTGTGCTATTGACTGTAACTGCTCCCGTCATATAGGTAGCTGCATTCATGTTAACGTTACCGGTTAGACTAGTTGTTCCAGAGATAATTAGATTACCTGTTGTGATTGGTCCAGTAGAACTTGTTGTTCCTAAAACAGATATGTTTCCGCTGACACTTAAATCACCAGCAAATGTTCCTGTCGTATTTGCAAGAGCATTATTTGCTTTGTTGAACGATGATTGTGCAATCAAAGATGTTGTATTGTGCTGATTGTATACTGATGTTATTGCTAAGTTCTGTGTAGCATCAACACCTTGAATTACAGTAATGGATGCATTTTGTGTAGCATCAACACCAATAGTCACATTTGCTTGGTTATATGCCGCTTGTCCTAATAGTTGTGCAGTGTTAGATTGATTGTAAGCGGATTGGATCGCGGTATTTTGAGTTAAGTTAATTCCTTGACTTATGATAGTATTTGATGTAGCACTATTTGCAGTATTAAACGCTGCTTGAGTATACACAAAAGGAGCAGCAGCAACAGTTTGAATGCTACCATCATTAAATCTAAAATAACTATTTCCACTCAAGACAATGCCTTGATTGGTTATGAATGCTCTGATATTTTGTGATTGTGTTCCGCCAGTCATAAATGCAATATTTGCTGCACTAGCCGCAGTACCAATTACAAGATTTCCTACTGCTGGTGCTGAAGGAGAACCTTGAACATACAGATATCCATCATTACTCGACATAGCAGAATAATTTGGATCAGAATATAAAGAACCATTTATACCTAAGTCAATGAAATATGTTACATCCGTACCGTTGTTTGCAGTTACTACATAATCTCCTGAACCACTACCATTAATATTTTGTAGATTTACTTGGTTGTAGATTGAACTTGACCCAGAAAATTGTGCAATAACATTTGGTAAAATGATTGAATTGTTACCTACATTCAGTTGGTTATACGAATATAGTTTTTGTGCTATTGTTGTTGCTGTAATTTTTCCAGTAACACCAGAAGGAATATCAACACCGACGAATAGTGTATTTGATGTGTTTGCGTCAAGTGTTTGTATTTTTGCTAATTGAGAAATCTTTACGGTGGACATGTATTACCCCAATAGAATTATTAATCCATCTTCTGTTATTAGTGTTCGGCCATCTTCTGTTGTTAATTCTGGTATGTATTGCAATCCTACTGTACCGTAAATGTATACTTGGTTCAATGAGTTTGCAACGAAGGTTCTTCTTACTGACAAATACGAATTAGCACTTTCACCGAAATCTGACGTTAGTGTTATAATTCCTGTTACATAATCAACACTTTTTACTGTTCCGATGCTACTACCAAGTTTTATTAAATCTCCAGCAAACACTATATCTTTTAGTGGATATTGTGTGTTGCTATACTTTCCGTTATTATAATAATCATAATAACCCGTTAGTTGTACTATATTTATAGTATTTGAGTTGAGATTTGATGTTGCGATTGCGACGTTAGAGAACGTTAGCCACGCATTACTCTTCAATGTTACAGTGTTTGCAATCGGGTCAACAGAAACAACTTCAGAAATTATATTTGGTCCATTTCTTGGTGAAAGTTCTATGACACTTGCACTTTGATTTGTGTTTGCAGCAAAAATAAATCCTGCTAGATTTGCACCTGCCAAATTATTAAATTGTATAATATTGTTTGTTTTGTTATCAAAATCAGTATTGATTGTTACTGTTGTTCCTAGATATTCAGTATAGTATGCTAAAGGATATCCTTTACTGTATGCATCTACAGCATGGAAATAATAATCTGAATTTGATTTTACTGCATATCTTCCTATCACCTTTAGACCACTCGGGTGTATAAGTTTTAGTAGAGTGTCTCTATATTTTTCAATTTCTTTTTCTACAGTAATTTGATATGTATAGTTGTTGTAATCTACACTCTGTAGAACATCAAATGAACTTACCAATCCTTTTGTGGAGATATATTGTCCTTGACCATAAGTCAGACCATTCAGGAATGTTGCTGATGCTTTTGCTTTTCCGTCACCATATATTTTGATACCATTAGTATCGTAATTTCTTCCTTCAAATGTTGTGTTTGCTGGGGTAAGATTGATTTGCTTGCCCACAAATTTTATAGGAAGATTTGTGTCTATTCTTCTGTTGTAATCATATAGTCTGATGTTGTACAGTGATTGTGTTGGATCAACATTTTCTTGTATTAAGTTGAACGAATCGACATATGCTAACATCGATGCGGTGTTTATTGTGTCTCCTTGATAAACCAAATCATTTTTTGCTGGAGGAGTTGCAACTAATACATTCGAAACAAGAACATCTTGAATTTTAATTGACACGCTTGGTGTACTTGAATAGTCTTCACCATAATTTGTAATATTAATTGAAGTGACTGATCCAGTTCTATCTGTTGTTGGAGAGAACTGTGCTCCGTCTCCTAATATTCCAGTAACAACTAATACCGCATTTGCTGCACCTACGTTTGCTGACTGTACTGACAGCGTAGGCAATGCATCTGGTTTATATCCTAATCCACCTAGAGGATATGGATTTTTAGTACCTGGTGTGAGATACGAACCAGACACATACGAAACTGTGTTTATTCCTCCAGTTGCAGTTACGGAAATAACATTAGCATATGCACCAAAACCTGTTCCGCTAGTGAATACTATCTTGTCGTTCGCTCGATATCCTGTACCGGGATTAACTATTTGTATTGGTGCTAGTATTCCTAATTTTACTAAATGTGCAATTCCATATTCTGAATCTGCGGTGTTTGCTTGAGCATCCGTATAGTAAATTGAATCTGCATATATTGTTGGTTGTACAGATATTCCACCGCCACCATTGTTTACATAAACTGAACTTATAGGAAAGGTTTGGAATGATGTAAAAGTAAATGCTTCTAGTAACGTTGTATTTGCATTTCCACCATTCGCTGCGTTGGCAAAATTCAAACTTGAATTTCCAATTGTAATGAATCTTTTTAATGTAATTGTATCAGTACATATCTTTACGTTCGAAGTAACATCTGGTGAAGGATTAAATGATGCCGGTGTTGCTATCGCACCTGGAGCATTAGATATTATGAGTCTTGTATTTGGTGCTTGAGTATAACCATATCCTCCAGAGAGAACATCAATGGAGATTATTGAACCTTTTGTTATGTCACCAACAACAGCAGACGCCTCTACAGGATTCTTAGTGATTGTTCCACCATGAACAACTACGGGATCACCAATACTATAGAATAGTCCTCTGTTGTTTGGATCTATCTTTATTTGATTGACTTGACCGACGAGTTTTGCGGATAATATGGATGCGTTTCCATTATCCATATTGAGTTCTGTGCTATCAAATGTTATAGCACTACTGTCCATCGTTACTGTTGTCGATGTGCTTTCAGGAACTATAGTTCCAACACCATCAAAATAAAGTGTTTGATTTAAATTATCAACAATTCTTACTATTTCACCTGATTGAAACAGTCTTTCGATATTTGAAATGAAGACTTCAATCTTGTTTCCTGACACGACAGTATTTTCTATTGTTGCTATAGAACCTGAAGTTTCTCCAAATATTCTTAAATTGTTTGTCTTTAAGAATCTTTTATCTGTCGTTGCTAATTTTAAACTTTTTGGTATGTACCATACACCAGATGATGCCTTGAGTACCGCATCTTTTGTGTAGAATAAATCAAAATCAGAATTAAACAGAACTCTAAAAAGGAATTGATATGATGCTGGTGTTCCTTTTGTTTCGTATAATTGTTTTGCTACTTTTATTGCAAGTCTTTTATCGACAAGAGTTTCTGATGGAAAGTTTGGTAAAAAATCATTGACATAATAATTTAAAAATTCCTCACTAGTCTTATCAATATCCGCATAATTTAATATGTTTTTTGATCCGTCAGTTGCACCACCATTCTGTTCCATCCACTCATAGTATGCCTGAATGAATGCAACAAATTTTTCATAGTCAGGATTATCCCTGATGAACTCTGGGAGTTGCGATGGTATTAGTAACGAGGTTTTATGACTATTTTTTATCATTATTTTTTAGTTGATACTGTAACCTGAACTGCTGTAGGATCATAAGGGTCAAGAGTTATAATTTTATTATAAGTTGATTGAATTATAGTAGTATCTGGAGTTGCAGTTATAGTTAATTGTGAAAGTGGATCGTCAATTGAATATGGATTGAAACTATTTAATGTTATTGTACCAGAATAATAGTCTATTGTTCCGGCGTTTGAGTTGAAAATAGTTTTTACTGTGTTATTTGCTGTGTAGTAATAACTTCTCAATGTACCATATCTACCTTCTAATGTTGCGGTAGCAGCACCAAGTTGACCAGAGGTGTCTCCACTCTGATTTGTAATCTTAATTACTGAACTTGTGTATCCACTACCTTTATTTGTAACTGTTATCTTTGAGATTCTACCATTCAAATCTATGGTCGCCTCTGCGGTAGCACCAGTACCATCACCGAGTATCTCTACCGTTGGTGCAAATTGATATCCAAAACCAGGATTTAGTATTGATATCGATTCAACACCACCAGTTGAAATTGGTAGTTCTTCTAAAAATACTCCAGATATTATGTTGGTCGCATTTACTGGATCTCTGAAACTCATCGATGGGTACGATGATATTCCACTATTTAAAATTCCTCTCATCAAAGGAGTTCCAAAAGACAGAGTATATGTTTTTGGTGAAACCAAAGAAGGTAAGAATTTTTTCTGTATTTTTATTGCTAATTCGTTAGATACTATCGAACGATTAGTGTTTCTTATTATATTATTATAATCACTCAATGATAGAGTCGCATTAAAAGTATCAAGTACTGTTGCAGAATAATTTCTTATTGAATTGGTGACTTGTTCTTTTATTTGATTTGATGTCAAATTTGTATTTTTTGCATCATAAAGAATGTTAGCAAAAAATTTAATATATGTATAGTCTGGATCTATAATTGTTGGTTCAACAGTCAGTACGGAAATTGGTTTAATGACATCTTCGATTAACTTTTGTTTTTGAATTTCAGTAAGAAGATAACTGCCCGTAGGCTTTAATGAAATGTAAACTACACCATATGATGGAGGATTATTTTCTTGTCCTCCCCATACACTCACAGAACTAAAAGTGATTCCTAGTTTGTTGTTTTGTATGATTGATATGTAATCTTCTTTTGATACTGCTCGACCTTGTGCTGAATATGTTTTTGGTGCAGTATACTTAATAGAGTCGATTGATTCTTTTGTTGTTCCGTTTGATGCTGAAAGAACAGGATATATTGTTGTATTGGCAAATCCATATACTGAATCAAGTAAGACAAAACTGTTTGCTCCTGTTGCTGATGTACCTTCTGTCGATACATACGAGACTCTTACTATATTACCGTCTGTTAATTTTTTACCAAGAACACCATCACCAAAATAAATTTCATAGTTACCGTTTAATCCTTCTTGGAGATAATATACTAAACTTGTGTCTGATACTGTCAAAAAGTTTTCAGCTAAGTTATAGTTATATGTTGTAGTGTCAATTGATGAATTTTGAACATACACCTTCAATGTACTTGTATCAATATTCGAATCGGGTATTTCAAATATAGTTGCAGGATTAGCTGCAATATCTACCGTAAATGAGTAATTTACAACGGTACCTTGCTTTAATATAATATCACTAAAGTTTGCTACTCCGTCGGTAACGTTTTCGGTGTGTGAATCGGCGGTCACAAAATTATAGTTTACTCCGTCGATTGCTTGAGAAACAAAATTTGTATATATCGGTAAAGTCAATGACGAATCGACGTTGTTTCCGACTACAAGATTAATTGTTGCAGTGGGTGCAGTAGCAGATTTAGGAACATAACCTAACAGTTTTGCGTGTGACACAACAGATTCTCTTTGTAATGCTGTGTCTAAAAACATTTCATTTGCTACCATATTTAAATAATAGGCATTATATTGTGTGTTATACGCAAGAATATCAATAAGATGAGACAGGCCTGAACCAGAAAAGTTATAATCTTTAAATGTATCTTGCGATTTTAAATAATTGATTATACTTGCTTTGATGTCGGCAAAGTCTAATTGTGTTAGTTGAATATTACTATTGGCTGCTGCCATTATCTTCTCCTCTCAAGGAGCAAATTGACTGAAGTTGGTTGTGTATTATTGCCGATAAAAAATGTCAATTCTATATAGAATGCGTTTTTATCTTCTATTGCAATAACATTAATGTCTTTTACTTGCGCTCTGGGTTCATAATTGTTTACTACATCACGGATTTCAGATTCTAGTGCTGATGCAGTTATTGCTGTCATAGGTTCAAACAAGTACGCTGTCATATTTGAACCTAAATCTGGTTGCATTGGTCTTTCATAAAAATTAGTTAAGAGTAGATTTCTGACCGAACGAATAACTGCTTGGTCATCATAGCTAAATGAAACATCACCCGTAACTGGATTACGAGTGAATGTTAAATCTAAATCTGAATATATTTTTTGTAGAGTTTGTGCCATATACTATTTATTAATTAAATCCAAATACATTTTAACCTCCAGCAAAAACATTAGGAGATCCAGCAGCAACAGCAGTGCAACCAGATATTGCATCTCCAACTCTTCCTGCTCCCATTTTGTTTATGAAAACTGTTGTTGAACCTTTTGTTATTGGTGCCGCATGAGAAGGACATGGACTACCAGGCAACAAATGGGCAGTATTGACATCTCCTTGTCTAGACCAAGCTAAACCGTTTACAAATACATTTCCTGACCCTTTAGCTCTTACCATTCCTGAACAGTGTGGTACATCTGCATCTCCTACTCTAGTTGCTGCTGGCATATCTTTCTCTCCTTAATAAATCATTAAGCAAAAAACTATAAGATTCTATTGCTTTATGTTGTTCTTCTGTGTGTGGAGGGTTAGGATAATCCGGTTCAAAACCTATCAGATTGTCAAAGGATGAAGGAATATCATTATAGTTACTGAATGTTTTAATATTTCTTTCATCTAATATTACAAATTTACCAGTTATCATGGGTTCAAATCTATTCTGGGTGCAGTTAATTTCATGTTACCTTTTGAATCAATATAACAATGTCCACCAATTGCCGCATCAAAATTTCCAGTTACTTCCATTTTTACATTTTTTAATACTTTAACGTTTGCATTTCCATTAACTGTAATGTTACAATTTCCTTGAATATTAACAAAATCATCTCCAGCAACAATTTCATAATTTTTTCCTTTGATTTTTGTTACTTGACTACCATCAGGATAGATTTCAAAGAACGTTCCTGTTCTGTGTGCTAAATTAATTCTTTCTGCGTTGGGTGTGTCATCCATTTCA
>Ga0136644_10000679_pt1 | contig 27081 bp, 17 predicted proteins | sample C_130820_EF_Meta_FD_94780 | JGI IMG/M metagenome (GOLD analysis project Ga0136644, IMG submission 94780) | Freshwater microbial communities from Lake Croche, Canada to study carbon cycling - C_130820_EF_MetaG (v2) (version 2) | ecosystem: Environmental > Aquatic > Freshwater > Lake | place...
ACTGGCTGGCGGTGGACTTCCGCGAGGGGGGCTGGGACGTGAAGAAGCTCTTCCGACTGATGGTGACGAGCGCCGCCTACCGGCAGTCGGCGGCGACGACGCCGGAGAAGCTGACGAAGGACGCCGCCAACCGGCTCCTCTCCCGCGGGCCGCGGTTCCGCATGGACGCCGAGATGGTCCGCGACCAGGCACTCGCCGCGAGCGGCCTGCTCGTGCGGCAGATCGGCGGCCCGAGCGTGAAGCCCTACCAGCCCGACGGCGTCTGGGAGGCGGTCTCGATGGGGGGCAACACGAGCCGCTACCAGCAGGACAAGGGGCCGAACCTCTACCGCCGCAGCATGTACTGGTTCTGGAAGCGGTCGGCGCCGCCGGCCTCGCTCGACATCATGAACGCCCCCTCGCGCGAGAGCTGCACCGTGCGCCGCGAGCGGACGAACACGCCCCTGCAGGCGCTCGTGACGCTCAACGACCCGCAGTTTGTCGAGGCCGCGCGGGCGCTGGCCGACCGCACGCTCGAGCTCGGCGGCGAGAGCGACGACGCGCGGATCGACTTCCTCGCCCGCCGGCTCCTCTCCCGGCCGCTGGCCGCCGACGAGACGGCGATCGTGCGGCAGTCGCTCGGCGACCTCGCCGGCTGGTACAAGGCCCACCCCGACGACGCCAAGGCCCTGATCGCGGTCGGTGAATCGCAGCCGCGGGCCGCCGATCCGACGCGGCTCGCCGCCTGGACGATGCTCGCCAACGAGCTCATGAACCTCGACGAAGTCCTCTGCAAATGAGGCCCACGATGCATCCGCTCGACGTCCCCCCCTCCGCGATCGCCGAGTTCGCCCGCAGCCTGACGCGGCGCCGCTTCTTCGAGCGGGGCAGCCACCTGCTCGGCGGTGCGGCGCTCGCGACGCTGCTCGGCGAGCGGCAGGCCGCGGCCAATGCCGTTGAACCGGACTTTGCCCGCGTGGCGGGAGCGGTCGGCCCCCACTTCGCCCCGCGGGCGAAGCACGTCATCTACCTGCACATGGTGGGGGGCCCGTCGCAGCTCGACTTCTTCGACCACAAGCCGGGGCTCGCCGACTGGTACGACAAGGACCTGCCCGAGAGCATCCGCAACGGCCAGCGGCTGACGACGATGACGAGCGGCCAGAAGCGGTTTCCGATCGCGCCGACGAAGTTCCAGTTCGCCCGCCACGGCCAGTCGGGCATGTGGGTGAGCGAGCTGTTGCCGCACACGGCCTCGATGGTCGACCGGATGTGCTTCATCCGCAGCATGCACACCGAGGCGATCAACCACGAGCCGGCGATCACCTACATCCAGACGGGCAACCAGATCTCGGGCCGCCCCTGCCTCGGCTCGTGGGCGAGCTACGGCCTCGGCTCGCTCAACCACGACCTGCCCACGTTCGTGGTGCTCGTGGCGCGGCCCACCAACAACGAGCAGAATCAGGCGATCGGCGCCCGCCTCTGGTCGAGCGGCTACCTCTCCGGCGAGTACGCGGGGGTGAGCTTCCGCTCCGCCGGCGACCCGATCCTCTACATCAACAACCCGCCGGGCGTGCCGGCGGAGGTCCGCCGCCGCACGCTCGACGGCCTGCAGGCGCTCAACCAGCGCACGCTCGAGCAGGTGGGCGATCCGGAAACCCGCACGCGGATCGCACAGTACGAGATGGCCTTCCGCATGCAGTCGAGCGTGCCGGAGCTGACGAACCTCGCGAGCGAGCCGGAGAGCACGTTCGCCCTCTACGGCGACGAGGCGCGGAAGCCGTCCACCTTCGCAAACTCCGTGCTCATGGCCCGCCGGATGGTGGAGCGGGGCGTGCGGTTCGTGCAGATTTACTTGAACAACTGGGACACGCACGGCAACGCCGCCGGACGGCTCCCGTCGCAGGGCAAGGACATCGACAAGGCCTGCCACGGTCTCGTGCACGACCTCCAGGCCCGCGGGCTGCTCGACGAGACGCTGATCATCTGGGGGGGCGAGTTCGGCCGCACCGTCTACTCGCAGGGAGGGCTCTCCAAGGAGAACTACGGCCGCGACCACCATCCCCGCTGCTTCACGATGTGGATGTGCGGCGGCGGCGCCCGCCCGGGGCAGGTCTACGGCGAGACCGACGACTTCTCATACAACATCGTCAAGGACCCGGTGCACATCCGCGACTTCCACGCGACGGTGCTGCAGTTGCTGGGCTTCGACCACGAGCGGTTCACGCACCGCCATCTCGGCCTCGATCAGCGGCTCACGGGCGTGGAGCCCGCCCGCGTGATCCCCGAGCTGCTGGCGTAGCAGGCGATCGGCCCACGGCCTGCCTCGACCGCGGCGATCGCATCCAATCACGCTGACGCCGGCGGGACGTTCCGCCGCTCGCGGCACCGTGGGACCGGCACGCTCCCCGGGATATACTCCCGCATTCCCGGTCGGCCGGTCCCCCGACGGGAGCCTTGGAGCCGCTCTCATGACCTCGCCCGCGCGTTGCTGCTCGTCGTTTTTCGCGCGTCCCATCGGCTCGACGGCCCTGCGCCGTGTCGTCCTGCGCTGTGCCGTCCTGCTCGGGCTCGCGCTCCCCGCGGTTTCCGCCCGCGCCGAGCGGCTCGAGATCCAGGAGGGAGACCACATCTGCATCATCGGCGGCGGCGTCGCCGACGCCATGCAGCACACCGGCTGGCTCGAGACGCTCCTCCACAGCCGCTTCCCGCAGGCGCGGCTCGTGATCCGCAACCTCGCCTACGACGGCGACGAGATCGACCCGACGCGGCGGCTGCGGAGCACCGACTTCGGCACCCCCGACGAATGGCTCGCCGGCGCCGCCCCGGTCCCCAGGCCGAACGACGTCAGGGACAAGGCGGCTGTCCGCGAGAACCGCTTCGAGCTCGCGGGCACGAAGGCCGACGTCGTGTTCGCGTTCTTCGGCGCCAACGAATCCCACGCCGGCCCCGCCGGGCTCGACGCCTTCAAGGGACAGGCCGAGGCCTTCATCAGGCACACGCTCGCACAGAAGTACAACGGCGTGCGTGCCCCGAAGCTCGTGATGTTCTCCCCGATCGCCCATGAGGATCTCGCCCGGCCGCACTGGCCCGACGGCAAGGCCCACGACGCCAATCTCGCCCTCTACTCCGCGGCGCTGGCCGAAGTCTGCAAGACCGCCGGCGTGCAGTACGTCGACCTCTTCACGCCCACGCGGGAATCCTACGCCCGCATCGCCGAGCCGCTCACCGTCGACGGCATCCATCCCAACGCCCGCGGCGACCGTGAGATCGCCCGGATCGTCGACGAATCCCTCTTCGGCACCCACCCCGTCCGCGATCCCAAGGCGCTCGACCGGCTGCAGCGGGCCGTGGCCGACAAGAACTTCTTCTGGTTCCACCGCTACCGCGTGACCGACGGCTATTCCACCTACGGCGGCCGGGCCTGGCTGAAGTTCGTCGACGGCCAGACCAACTACGAGGTCGCCCAGCGCGAGCTCGAATACCTCGACGTGAAGACGGCCAACCGCGACCGGCGGATCTGGGCCACGGCGGCCACGCTCGACAAGCCCGACGCGCCGCTCCCCGCGGTCGAGGACGTCGGCCTGCCCGAGCTGATCCCGGTGGTGACCAACAAGCCGGGCCCGCTCGAAGGGGGCCGGCACGAGTTCCTCTCCGGGCAGGACTCGATCGCGAAGATGACCGTGCATCCGGGCATGAAGGTGGAGCTGGTCGCCGACGAGGGGCGGTTTCCCGAGCTGATCAACCCGGTGCAGATGAGCTTCGACACGAAGGGGCGTCTCTGGGTGGCCGCGTGGCCGACCTACCCCCACTGGCGGCCCGACGAGGCGATGAACGACAAGCTCCTCATCCTCGAGGACACCGACGGCGACGGCCGCACCGACAGGATCAAGACGTTCGCCGCCGACCTCCACAACCCCACCGGCTTCGAGTTCTGGGGCAAGGGGGTGATCGTCGCGCAGGTGCCGAATCTCCTCTACCTCGAGGACACCGACGGCGACGACGTCTACGACGTGAAGCGGTTCCTCGTCGGCGGCCTCGACTCGGCCGACACACACCACGCCGCCAACAGCTTCACGCTCGACCCGTCCGGCAGCCTCTACTTCCAGGAAGGCACGTTCCATCACTCGCAGGGGGAGACGCCCTGGGGGCCGCCCGCCCGCGTCGCCAACGGTGCGGTGTTCCGCTACGAGCCGCGGACCGGCAAGTTCGGCCTCTACACGTCGTATGCCTTCGCCAATCCCCACGGCCACGCCTTCGGCCGCTGGGGCGACGACATCGTGGTCGACGGCACCGGCGCGGTGCCCTACTGGGGCAGCGTGTTCTCCACGCGGCTCGACGGCCTCGACAAGCACTCGGGCGCGCCCTCCGTCTACAAGCAGCGCACGCGGCCCTGCCCGGGCGTCGAGTTTCTCTCGAGCGGCCACTTCCCCGCGGAGCTGCAGGGCAACCTGCTCGTGGGCAACGTGATCGGCTTCCAGGGCATTTTGCAGTATGCCTTCAAGCACGACGCCGTCGAGACCATGGCCGAGTCCTACCCCGAGGCGGTCGAGGTGGAGCCGATCGTCTCCTCGAGTGATCCGAACTTCCGCCCCGCCGACCTCGAGCTCGGCCCCGACGGCGCGATCTACTTCTGCGACTGGCAGAACCCGATCATCGGCCACATGCAGCACAACCTCCGCGACCCCAGCCGCGACCGCGTCCACGGCCGCGTCTACCGGGTGGTGATGGCCGACCGGCCGACGGCGAAGCCGGTGCCGATCGCCGGACGGAGCGTGCCCGAGCTGGTCGCGCTGCTCGCCGATCCGATCGACCGCGTGCGCTACCGGGCGCGGCTCGAGCTTTCGGGCCGGCCGGAGGCCGAGGTGGTGGCGGCGGTGAAGACGTGGCTCGCCGGGCTCGACCGCGGGGCGGAGGGCTACGAGCACCACGCGGTCGAGGCCCTCTGGACGCTGCGGCACTTCGACCAGGTGCCCCTCGACCTGCTCGGGGCCCTGCTCGACGCGAAGGATCCGCGGGCCCGCACCGCGGCCATGCGGGTGCTCGGCCAGATCGTCGAGCGGCCCTTCGCCGACACCGATCCGCGGGTGCCCCTGCCGACGGCGCTCGCGATGGTGCGGAAGGCCGCGGCCGACGACAGCCCGCGGGTGCGGCTCGAGGCCGTGCGCACGGCGACGTTCCTGCGCGCGGCCGAGGCGGTCGAGGCGCTGGCGATCGCCCGGGAGCGGTCGATCGACCGGCAGATGGAATACGTCGTCAAGGAGGCGGCCCGCGTGCTCGAGCCGGAGTTCAAGCGGGCCCGCGACGCCCGGCAGCCGGTGGCGCTCGAGACCGACGCCGGCCGGCGCTACCTCTACGGATCGATGTCCAACGAGGAGCTCGCACAGGAGCCGCGCGGCACGCTCGTCTACCGCGAGATGCTGCTGCGGGGCGGCATCGACGAGCGGCTGCGGCTCGAGGCGGTGGAGGCGCTCGCGAAGGCCGACGGCACGACCGTCGTGAAGACGGCGGTGAACGCGCTCAAGGCGCTCGACGCGCGGGAGAACGCCGCCGGCAAGGACGCGGCGGTCGATTCCAACACCGTCTTCGACCTGATCCGCGTGCTGCTCGGGCGGCCGAAGCAGGAGCTGGCCGAGCTCCGCGGCGACATGGAGCAACTGGCCACCGGGGCCCGCCGGCCGGCCATGCGCCGCATCGGCTACGTGGGGCTCATGAACATCGACGCCGTGGCCGCCGGCGCCGACGGCGACGCCGTGGCGAAGGTGTGGGCGCTCGCCGGCGCCGAGCCGCGGCGGCTGCTCGACCTCGTCGAGGCGCTGCCGCTCGTCGGCGATCCCGCCGTGCGCACGCGGCTCTACGAGCGGATCATGCCGCTGCTCGACGGACTGCCGGGAGCGAAGCAGGGCCCCCCCGGATCGCTCGGCCGTTTCGTGCGGGTGGAGCTCCCCGGCCGGCAGCGCACGCTCACGCTCGCCGAGGTGGAGGTGTTCGCCGGCGGCGCGAACGTCGCCCGCCGCGGCAAGGCGACCCAGAAGAACACGGCCCACGGCGGCGACGCGGCCCGTGCGATCGACGGCAACACCCACCCCGCCTACGACAAGGGGGGCCAGACCCACTCCGTCGAAGGCACCGACGACCCGTGGTGGGAGGTCGATCTCGGCGCCGACCAGCGGATCGAGCGGATCGTGATCCACAACCGCGAAGGGGGCCTCGGCGACCGCCTCAAGAACTTCACGCTCAAGGTGCTCGACGCCAACCGCGTCGCCACGTTCACGCTCGAGCAGCAGCCGGCGCCGTCGCTGGCGGCGGAGTTTCCCCTCGTCGGCGAGAGCGAGCGGCTCTCGGCCGCGGTGCGCCGCGCGGCGTTCACGGCCCTCGCGGGCGTGCGCGGCCGCGAGGCGGAGACGTTCCGACGGATCGCCGGGTTCGTGCGGGAGGGGGTCGACCGCGACGCCGCGATCCGCGCGCTGGCGACGATCCCCGTCGCCGCCTGGCCGGTGGAGGAGGCGGCGCCGCTGCTCGACACGTTGGTGGCCGCGATGCGGCAGGCCACGAACGAGGAGCGGTCGAGTGACGCCGGCCTGGCGGCCTGGCAGTTCGCCGAAAACCTCACCACCCGCCTGCCCGCGGCAGAAGGCAAGATGCGGCGGGCGGAGCTGGCCGAGCTGGGCGTGCGCGTGGTGCGGATCGGCACGGTCTACGAGCGGATGGCCTACGACCGGGAGACGATCGCGGTGCAGGCCGGCAAGCCGGTGCTCTTCGTGCTCGAGAACGCCGACGTGATGCCGCACAACTTCGTCGTCGCCCGGCCGGGCACGATGCAGGCGCTCGGCGAGCTGGCCGAGCAGGAGGCGCAGAACCCCGCCTTCGCCCGCCGCAGCTTCGTGCCCGCGAGTCCCGACGTGCTCGTGGCCAGCACGCTCCTGCAGCCGCAGTCGTCGCAGAAGGTCACCTTCACGCCGCCGACGAAGCCGGGCGTCTATCCCTACGTCTGCACCTACCCGGGCCACTGGCGGCGGATGTACGGGGCGATGTACGTCGTCGACGACCTCGAGGGCTACCTCGCCGACCCGGCCGCCTACCTCGCGGCGCATCCGCTGCCGATCCAGGACGACCTGCTCAAGGACCGACGCCCGCGGACGGAGTGGACCCTCGCCGACCTCCAGGAGAGCGTGGCGGGCATGGAGAAGGGGCGGTCGTTCGTGCACGGCCGGGAGCTGTTCCGGACGGCCAGCTGCGTCGCCTGCCACAAGCTCGGCGACGCGGGCAACAATTTCGGCCCGGAGCTGGCCAAGCTCTCCACCGAGATGACGCCGCTGGAGATCACGAAGCACGTCCTCGAGCCGTCGCTGAAAATCGACGAAAAGTTCCGCTCCACCACGGTGGTCACCAGCGACGGCAAGTCGGTGACGGGGCTGGTCGTCGCCGAGACGCCCACCGAGGTGGCGATCGTGGCCAACCCGGTGGCCTCGGCCGAGCCGCTGCGCATCAGCAAGAGCGCGATCGACGAGCGGTCGACCTCGCCGGTGTCGATCATGCCGAAGGGGCTGCTCGACAAGCTCACCCGCGACGAGGTGCTCGACCTGATCGCCTACGTGGCCGCCCGCGGCAACGAGGCGAGCGTCCTGTTCAGCCCGGCCGGCTGCCCCCACTGACGGGCCGGCCGGCCCACGCCCCCGTGGCGGGCGGCGGGGCGGCTGACGGCCCCACGCCGGCCGCGGGCCGTGGCTTCCGCACGGCCGACTGGCCTGTTGGGGCCGCCGGAAACCGTGCTATGATCTGGTCGATTGGCGGGGAGGCCGTCGGGAAGAGGGATTCCCGACCCCCGCGCGACGCCGGCGGCGGTCACGTTCCGCCACGCGTCGTCCAGCAACGCGACAGCTTCGTCACGGGGGTGCGACATGCGGCGACTCGACATGCGGCGACTCGACACGCGGGGATGCGACGTGTGGCCCGGCACGGTCAAGAGCGGTGCCGTGGCCCGTGGGCATGCGATGGCCCTCTGCGTCGCGGCCGCGCTGCTGCTTCCGGCGGTGGCGGTGCTCACCACGGCCGGCGGCGGGCTCGTCGCCGCCGAGCCGGCCCCGACGCCCAAGCAGGCCGAGGCCGAGGCGCTCGTGGCCCAGGCCAAGCCCCTCGTCGACGCCGGCAAGTGGGACGACGCCATCACCGCCGCCGACAAGGCGATCGCGGCCGATGAGAAATGCGGCCCGGCGTATTACCTGCGCGGCTGCGCCCGGCAGGGCAAGGGCCAGCTCGACGAGGCGATCAAGGATTTCGAGAAGGTCACCGGGCAGTCCGGCCGCGAGCCGGCGCTCGTCGCCCTGCGGGCCGACGCCTTCGCCAAGCGGTCCGCCGCCTTCCACGCACAGGGCAAGTACCTGCAGGCCATCGACAGCGCCTACTTCGGCATCCTCGAGAAGAACGACCACTTCGAGTGCCACTTCAACCGCGGCGTGGCCTACCTCGCGCGGCACGAATGGGAGAAGGCCGTCCGCAGCTTCGACCGCTGCCTGCAGAAGGATTCGGACAAGGCGCCCGGCTGGACCAAGGCGAAGGCCGCGCTGGCGCAGAGCCACCGCGGCTTCGCCCGCGGTGCGCGGGGCGAGTACGACAGCGTGATCTGGGAGCAGGGCGAGGCGCTGAAGGCGGATCCCGCCCTCGCCATCGCCTACGAGCGCCGCGGCGCGGCCCGCATCGCCAAGGCGATGCAGTCGAGCAAGCCGAATCTCAAGGAGGCGGTCGCCGACATCACCAAGGCGCTCGAAATCGACTCGAACCTGCCCGAGGCGCTCTGCGACCGCGCCCTGCTCGTCGGCATGGCCGGAGATCTGCAGAAGGCCGCGGCCGACGCCGACGCCGCCATCGCCGGTGCCCCGAAGCTGGCCCGCGCCCACTACACCCGCGGGCTCATCCACGCCCAGCAGAAGGACGCCGCCGGCGCGATCAAGTGTTTCGACGAGGCGATCACGCTCGATCCCAAGAGCGGCGACGCCTTCGTCGGCCGCGGCAACGCCCGGCTTGCCGCCAAGGAGTTCGGCCCCGCCGTCGACGACTTCACCAAGGCCATCGAGCTCGACCCCAAGCTGATCGGCGCCTACCTCGGCCGGTCGCAGGCCCGCCGCAAGCAGGCCGTCGTCGACGGCAAATCGCTCGAGGGCAGCGACCTCGAGGCGGTCAAGGCCGACACGTCCAAGGCCAAGGAACTCGAGGACGCGATCGCCAAGAAGAACGACAAGAACAAGGCCAAGGACAAGGACAAGAAGCCCGCCGCCGCGCCCGTCGACGACACGCCCCGCCTGGAGCTCGTCTCCAAGCCCGTCGATCCCGCCCGGCACGCGCAGGCGATGAAGTCGGCCCGGCAGATCGACAAGCTCGTGGCCGCCAACTACGCCGAGCACAAGGTCGAGCCGATGCCGCGGACGACCGACGAGCAGTTCGTGCGGCGGATCTACCTCGACATCGTCGGCACGATCCCGTCCTACCGGCAGACGACGTCGTTCCTCGCCTCCACCGACCCGGACAAGCGCACGAAGCTCATCGACGAACTGCTCGGCAGCGAGGGCTACGCCAGCCACTTCTTCAACTACTGGGCCGACATCCTCCGCTATCGCGACCGGCTCAGCGAGGACGTGCGCGGCGAGCCGTGGCGGCAGTGGATCAAGCAGTCGCTCGCCTCGAACAAGCACTACGACGAGTTCGTCCACGAGATGCTCGCGGCCGAGGGGCTCATCTGGGAGAACCCCGCGACGGGCTACCTCCAGCGCGACCCCGGCATGCCGCTCGACAACGTGAACAACACGATCCGCATCTTCCTCGGCACCCGGATCGGCTGCGCCCAGTGCCACAACCATCCCTTCGACAAGTGGACGCAGAAGCAGTTTTACCAGACCGCCGCCTTCGTCTTCCCGACGCAAACGCAGACCTACGGCGGCGACAAGCGGTTCTGGTCGGAGGACCCCAACAAGCGGCTGCACGACGAGTACGCCGCGATCGAGCAGGAGGAGGAGGACCGCCGGCAGCGGTCCTACCAGTTCGACGCCCATCTGCGGACGAACATGAAGATCGTCAACGACAACCTCGGCCGGAAGATCCAGCTGCCGAAGGATTACGCCTACAGCGACGCCAAGCCGGGCGACGTGGTGCAGCCCAAGACGCTCTTCGGCGGCGAGGTGACACTCGCGCCGGGTGAATCGCCGCGGAAGGCGTTCGCCCAGTGGCTCACGAGCAAGGACAACCCTCGGTTTGCCGTGACGATCGCCAACCGGCTCTGGAAGCAGGTCTTCGGCGCCGGCCAGATCGAGCCGGTCGACGACATGATGGATTCGACCGTCGCCGAGAATCCGGCGCTGATGAAGTTTCTCGAGGCCGAGATGAAGCGGCTCGACTTCGACATGAAGGAGTATCTGCGGATCCTCTTCAACTCCGAAACCTACCAGCGGCAGAGCTTCGACCACGAAGTGGCGATCGGCACGCCCTATCACTTCCCGGGACCGATGCTGCGGCGGATGACCGCGGAGCAGGCCTGGGACTCCTTCCTGACGCTGGCCCGGCCCGAGCCCGGCTTCCAGGAGATCCCGGCGACGCTCTACAAGGAGGCCGTCGCCGTGGACCTCGGCAAGGACACGGCCGAACGGATCCTCGCGTCGCGGGACAAGGTCGCCGCCTTGGATCAGATGCGGAACAAGGCGCAGGACAAGTATCGGGCGAAGTACGACCGCAACGTGCTCATGGCCCGGGCCTCGGAACTGCCGTCGCCGATGCCGCCGAACCACTTCCTGCGGATGTTCGGCCAGTCGGATCGCGAGCTCATCTCGGCGTCGTCCACGCAGGGATCGGTGCCGCAGGTGCTCTTCATGTACAACGGCCCGGTGACGCACATGCTGCTGGCCGAGGGCTCGACGATCTACAACAATATCGTCAAGAAGAAGAACGTCAGCGACGCGGTGAAGGTGGTGTTCCTGTCGATCCTCAACCGCGAGCCCGACGCCGAGGAGCTGGCCACGGCGATCTCGCAGGTGCGCGGCGAGCAGGTGGCGGCCGTGGCGTTCGGCAACGTCGTCTGGTCGCTGGTGAACACGCGGGAGTTCATGTTCGTGCAGTAGCGGACGCGGGCGACGGTCGTCTTTGCGATACGGAGTGGTGCAACGTCAGGAGAGCGGTCATGCGAGAGATCCTTGCGAAGCTGGATGGCGTGAGTCGGCGGCGGTGGCTCGAGCACACCGCCAAGGCGATGCTCGGCGTGGGCATGATGCCGGCCTTGAGCGCGGCGGTGGCCGCAGCGCCCGGCGGCAAGCCCCGGCGGCTCATCTACCTCTACATGGCCGGCGGCATGACGCACCTCGACACGTTCGACGTGAAGCCGGACTCCAAGGAGACACAGGGCCAGACGGGAGCCGTCGGCACCGCCGTCTCGGGCATCAAGCTCAGCGAATACCTGCCCTCGCTGGCGGCGCAGATGAGTGACATCGCCTTGATCCGCTCGATGACCACCCAGACGGCGGATCACGAGCAGGGCGAGTACCTGATGCGCACGAGCTACGAGTCGATCGCGACCGAGCGTCATCCCTCGCTCGGTCCCTGGATGCAGCGACTCCGTGGCCGGCAAAACAAGACGCTTCCCGACACGGTGCTCGTCGGGGCGCCGGCCCGCCATCCGGCGGCCGGGTTTCTCGACCCCACCTTCAGCCCGCTGCCGATCGGTGACCCGAACCGCGGCCTCGAGAACACGAAGGCCCCGGGCTACCTCACCGAGTCGTCGTTCGAGAAGCGCATGGCGCTGATCAACCGCTTCGACAAGAAGTTCCGCGACAAGTACCCGCTCAAGAGCGTGAAGGGCTACAGCGACTTCTACGACGAGGCGACGAGCCTGCTCACGAGCGGCGAGTTGAAGGCGTTCGATCTCAACGAGGAGAAGCCGGACGTCCGCGACCGTTACGGCCGCGATGCCTTCGGGCAGGGCTGCCTTTTGGCGCGGCGGCTCATCCAGAACAACGTGCAGTGCGTGGAGGTGACGCTCGGCGGCTGGGACATGCACAACACGCTCTGGGACTACAACACGCTCCCGACGCGGGCCGGCATCCTCGACAAGGCGGTGGGCGCCCTGCTGTCCGACCTCAAGAAGGAAGGCCTGCTCGCGGAGACGGTGGTGGTGCTGACGACGGAGTTCGGCCGGTCGCCGGCGATCAACTACAACGCCGGCCGCGACCACCATCCGGCGGCGTTCTCCTCGATGCTCGCCGGGGCGGGCATCAAGGGAGGCCAGGTCTACGGCAGCTCCGACAAGCGTGGCCACGCCGTCGAAACCGACGGCGTGGGACCTGCCGACCTCAACGCGACGGTGGCCGAGGCGCTCGGGCTGCCGCGCGAGGAGGTGATCCACTCGCCCACCGGCCGGCCGTTCAAGGTGGCCGGCGACGGCGCGCCGATCAAGAAACTGCTCGCCTGATGGATGTCGTGGGCAGCGGGACCGCGGAGGGCACGACCGCGGAGGGCACGACCGCGGAGGGCACGACCGCGGAGGGCACGGCACGCAAGCCGATCCGGCCGCTCGACGCGGCGGAGCGGCGGGTGCTCGGCGTCTTGATCGAGAAGGGCAAGACGACACCCGACCAGTATCCGCTGTCGCTCAACGCGGTGGTCGTCGGCTGCAACCAGAAGAGCAATCGCGATCCCGTCATGGAGATCGACGAGGAGGCCGCCGCCCGTGCATTGAAGAGCCTCCGGGAGAGCGGCGCGGTGGCCGAGGTCTACGGCAACGGCCGGCTGGCCCGCTACCGGCACCTCGCCTACGAGTGGCTCGGCGTCGCCAAGGAGGAACTCGCGATCCTCGGCGAACTCCTGCTGCGCGGCGAGCAGACCGAGGGGGATCTCCGCGGCCGGGCGAGCCGGATGGACCCGATCCCAGACCTGACGGCGTTGCGGACGCACCTCGACCGGCTGGCCGACCGCGGGCTCGTGGTCTGGCTTTCGCCGCCGGGCAGGGGCCGCATGCTCACGCACGGCCTGCTGCCGCCGGAGAAGCTCGAGAAGGTGCGGTCGCACCTGGGCCTCACGGCACCGTCCCCGGACCGGGAGTCCGCGGCGGCCGAGTCGGGCGCGGGGGACGACGACGACGGCACGGACCGAGTGGCCCCGGTCGCCCGGGCCGCGGCGGTGCGCGAACCGGAGACGGGAGCGGCTCCCGCGCGGGCGTCGGCGGATCCGCTCGAGCGACGACTCGCGGCCCTGGAGCGCGAGGTCGCCGAACTGCGTGAGCGGCTCGAGCGGCTCGACGAGTCGGGTCGCTGAGCGCCGCCTGACGCAGGCCCGTCGTCTGGTCCCTCGTCACGGCACCACCGGCACGTGCACGAGGTGGGGCTGCCGCCCCTGCCGGCTCAGGACCCGTCCCGCCGCAGATCCCGGACGAAGATCACGAAAACGTGCGTCTGTCGCGGCGAAACTCCCCGTTGCCGCGGCTCCTGCGGCTGAGTACCGTCCTCCCTTCGCCGAGCGCCCGCCGCACCGTCCGCCACGAGGAGTTTTCCATGCGATTCCCGCTCATCGGCTGCTGCCTGCTCCTCTCCGCCATGCTCTGTGGCCCCGCACGATCGGCCGGTGCCGCGGAGGTGCAGTACCGGCTCGGCGAGGCGAACACGAAGGTCGAGTTCACCGGCACCAAGCCCGGCGGCGGCGCGCACACCGGCGGCTTCAAGCGGATCGGCGGCTCGGTCGTCATCGCGGACGGCTTCGAGCCACGGATCGACGTCGACATCGACTGCGACTCACTCTACTCCGACAACTTCCTGCTCACCTGGCACCTCAAGGGGAACGACTTCTTCGCCGTGAAGAAACATCCGCGGGCCCGGTTCACGAGTACCTCGGTGCAGCGCGCGGCCTCGGGCTTCGAGGTCACCGGCAACCTCACGCTGCTCGGCGTGACACGGCCCGTGCGTTTTCCCGCCACGCTCGTCGCCGGGGAGACGCTCCGCCTCCAAGGCCGCGCGGTCATCAACCGCCAGGACTTCGGCATGACCTACGGCAAGGGCAAGATCGACGACGCGGTCGCCGTGGTGTTCGACGTCAACGCGGCCCGCTGACGGCCCGAGGGAGGATTTCCAGGACGCGCGCCCGCGATGGAAATCCCGCGGTGGACGCGGCAGCTGCGCGGGTGCCCGCTACACTGGCGGCCGCAGCCCGGCCGTCGCCGGGGGCCGGATGGGTGCCGTGGTCACCCGTTCCCCGCGACCCCGCCGCCATGACCTCCGCTCGTGCCCTCCGCCCGCCGCAGCTTCCGCCGCACCTCCTCGTCGGCCGGCCTTCCGTCGCCCGATCACGGGGCGCCCGATCGCACGCCCTCGCCTTGATCCTTCCCCTCGCCCTGCTCGTCGCGTCGCGGGCCGCCGCCCAGCCGGCCGCACCCGCTCCCGCGCCCTCCGCGGCCCCGGCCGTGCGGCCGATCCCGCCGCCCGGCATCGAGGTGCCCGAGCAGGACGCGCAGCAGCTCGCCGCGGGCGTCCGCGAGCTCGGCGCCATGATCGACCGGCTCGAAAACGGCCTCCGGGCGCGGCCGCGGCTGCTCGGGCTGCTGCCCGACGTGAAGGTGTTCCACAAGTCGGTCGACTGGGCGCTGCGGCACGGCGAGTTCTTCGACACGAAGCAGCTCGCCGTGGCGCGGCAGCACCTCCAGATCGGCATGCAGCGGGCCGCTGAACTCGCCGCCGGCAGGCCGTCGTGGCCCGCGGCCACCGGGCTCGTGGTCCGCGGCTACGAATCGGCGATCGACGGGTCGGTGCAGCCCTACGGCATGGTGGTGCCGAAGGACTGGAAGCCCGACGACAAGGCTCCGCGCCGGCTCGACTTCTGGATGCACGGCCGCGGGGAGAAGCTCAGCGAGCTCGACTTCATCGAGCAGCGGCTGAAGCAGCCGGGGGAGTTCACGCCGGAGGGGGCGTTCGTGCTGCACCTCTACGGCCGGTACTGCTGCGCCAACAAGTTCGCCGGCGAAGTCGATCTCTTCGAGGCGCTCGCCGACGCGAAGAAGCACTATCCGATCGACCCGCGGCGGCTCGTCGTCCGCGGCTTCTCGATGGGCGGCGCCTCCTGCTGGCAGTTCGCCACGCACTACGGGCCGCTCTGGGCGGCGGCGGCCCCGGGCGCGGGCTTCGCCGAGTCGAAGGAGTTCCTCCGCCTCGGCACGACCCCCGACAGGCCGCTGCCTCCGCCGTGGCAGCAGACGCTGTGGCGCTGGTACGACGCCACCGAGTACGCCGGCAACCTCGCCAACGTGCCCACGATCGCCTACTCGGGCGAAACCGACGGCCAGAAGCAGGCCGCCGACATCATGCTCCGCTTCCTCGACCGCGAGGGGCTCACGATCCCCCACGTCATCGGCCCGCAGACGGGTCACAAGTATCATCCCGATGCGAAGGCGGAGATCGAGGAGTTCCTCGCCACGGCCGTCGCGGAACGCCGGCCCGTGCCGGAGAAGATCCGCTTCACCACCCACACCCTGATCTACCCGAAGATGGGCTGGATCGAGATCGAGGGTCTCGACAGGCACTGGGATCGCGCCGACGTGACCGCGGTCCTCGAGGCCGACGGCGTCGCCCTCACGACGAAGAACGTCACGGCGATCGCGGTCGACGTCGCGGAGACGGGCCGGTTCGACGGGGCGAAGCGGATCCCGCTGGTGATCGACGGCCGGCGGGTCGAGGCGCCGATCGAGCAGGGCCGGGCCCGGGCGCACCGGGAGGAGGGGGGCTGGCGGCCCGGCGGGCCCGCCGGCGACGGGCTCCGCAAGCGGCCGGGCAGCTGCGGGCCGATCGACCACGCCTTCATGTCGTCGTTCATCATGGTGCGGCCCACGGGAAAGCCGCTGCACGCCAAGGCGGCCGCCTGGACCGACGCCGAGCTGGACCACGCCGTCGCCTTCTGGCGGCGGGTATTCCGCGGCGACGTGCGGCTGATCGACGACACGAAGGTGACGCCGAAGGACGTCGAGCGATCCAACCTCGTCCTCTGGGGCGATCCCTCGTCGAACGCCGTTCTCGCGCGGATCCTCCCGAAGCTGCCGCTCCGCTGGACGGCCGACGAGCTGACGATCGGCGACCGCTCGTTCGAGGCCGCCCACTGCGTGCCGCTCTTGATCCATCCGAATCCGGAGAATCCGCGGCGCTACGTCGTCCTCGGCAGCGGCGTGACGTTCCGGGAGGAGGCGCTGCTCAACAACGCCAACCAGATCCCGAAGCTCCCCGACTGGGCCGTCATCGACCTCGACACGCCCCCGGGGCCGGTCGATCCCGGCAAGGTGCTGGCCGCCGGGTTCTTCGACGAATCGTGGCGGCCGTGACGCCGGCCGCCCGGGCCGGCGTGAGAAGGCACGGGGCCGTTCAGCCGCCGATCCGCGTCATCCGGAACGAGCCCGAATCCTTCCGGGATCCGTAGGCGGCGTCGAACCGGCAGCCGTCGGCGGTGGCCCGGTAGGTGAACGTGCCGAAGAGCCGGCCGAGCTGGGAACTGCCCGCGAGCGTCACGCGGTCGTCCGTCTCCTCGACGACCCGCAGGACGACGGAGTAGCGGAACGGGATGATCTTGAAGAACCGTCCCGTGAACTCCACCCGGTAGGCGCCGTCGCCGCAGGGCGTGAAGCAGGCGGAGAGCGGGCCCGCGTGCCCGGTGGTGCAGCTTTGCCACGAGCCGCTCCACGAACCGGAGAGGTCGACCGCGCCGGCCGCACCGGCGAGCAGGCACCAGGCCGCGATCACGGCGGGAAGGGATCGCAGGAACGGACGGCAGCAGGGACGCGACATGGACAGGATCCGGCGGAGGGCATGGCGGGACGCTCTCCCGAGCATGCTTCGCCGCGCCGGGCTTTCAAGTCGGCCGGAGCGGAAGACGGGCGCTCGACGACGCGTGGCAACGACGCCGCGAGGCCGCTCTCGCGTGGCCGATGATCAGCGCGGAGCGGCTTCGGGATCGGAACCGGCCGGGGCGAGCACCCGGCGCAGGGCCTCGATCCGCGATTCGTCCGGCCCCCCGCCCGGACCGCGCGTGGGCTGGAGCCACCCCCCCTCGTCGTGCTCGTTCCAGGCGTAGATGACCACGGCGCCGGACGGGTTGGCACCGGGATGGGCCTGCGCCCAATCGACGGCCTGACGAACGTGATCCGCAAGTTCCGCGGGCGTGGCGGTGACGGCATCGACGAGCGGCCGTTGCCGCGCGGGCGGGGTCGGATCCGGCTCGGCCCGGACCTCGTCCCTCATCCATGACGGCGGCCGCTCGTTGCGCGGCCTCGTGTCCCAGCCGGCGCTCGCGAAGGTGACGAAGGGCACGCCCAGAGCCTGCCATCGCTCCCACAGGTCGCGGCGGACGAGGCCGCACTGTTCGACGTAGCCCGGCTGCGCCATGCTGTAGCTTCCGCCCCGCGCGTACGCCGACACGGCGTCGAAGCCGAGTGCGGCCATGTCCTTCGCATCCTGCTGCGGGTTCCAGCCCATGAGCACGAGGTAGGGGTCACGCAGGCCCGCGGCCACGGTCTGTCGCCGCAGGTCATCCCATTCGGCCCGGCCGAGTTGCACCGTCTTCACGAACACGAACAGCAACGGCCTGCCGTCGAGCACCGTCTGATAGTCGGCGTCGCGAAAGTGCTCCACGAGGCGGGGCCAGGCCGCCGTGCCGGCCCGGTCGACGCGAGGACCTTCCTCGACAAAGCAGTACCGCAGCCCCTTTTTCCCCGGGGTGGACAGGTAGCGGTCGAGCGCGATGCCCATGTCCTGGGACTCGTCGCCGTAATCGACGAAAGCCCAGTAGTCGAGCCCGGCCCGGACCGCGTAGGCGATCTCCTGCTCCATGACGGCCCGCGAATCGCCGTCGATCCGTACCGAGTCGTCCCCCAGCACGTGGGCGAACCACGGCAGCCGGAAATGGTACTTGCGTTGGCCGAGCGACGACTCGACCTGACGCACCACGGCGCCCCTGCCGTACCAGCCGTCCCAACGGATCGCGCCCACGATAGGCCGGGGCGGCGCGGGGCTGCCTGCGACGGTCGGCGAGGCGAGCAGCACGACCACGAGGAGCGCGCGGAGGGGCTTGGGCATCGCGTCGATCCCGAACGTACGGCGGAGCGGGCACCCGCGACGAACCGCTGCCGGGAGCATGCGTGTTCGGAGCCTGCGCCTGACCGTGTGTCTGACGGTCGCCCCTGGCGGGTGGTTGACCGCGAGGGGCTGCGCCTACGCGAACGCCGTGAAACCAGCAGTGCCGGAGGAGGGACTTGAACCCACACGCCCTTGCGGGCAACGGATTTTGAGTCCGCCGCGTCTGCCATTCCGCCACTCCGGCTCGTGAGAGGCGTTCCGCCGCCAGCCTACGGCCCCGCCGTCGCATTTTCCACCGGCGGCCCGCCCACCCGGCCGCCGACGCCTCGCCGGGCGACGCGAGGGGCCGCCCGAAGCCGCTCGCCGCCGCGCCGCATTCCTGTCACGGGCCGACTGCCGCCGTGGACAAATCGCCGGACGAGCGTCATAGATGACGGGCCCCACTTCGCCACGGTCGCGCACGCCGCGGGCTGCCCGCCGCCGGACCGCATCGGCAGAACCTGCCCCCGAGGCCCTGCACGCCCATGAACGCCATCGTCTTCGAGGACGACGCCGTCGACCGGCTCGCCCCGCTCTCCACCGCCCGCCCCGTCTGCGACCTCACGATCGGCTGCGGCACGCTGGTCGAGGCGCTCGGCCACTTCGGCGTCGTGCACCGCGCGGTGCGGCCCCACCTCGCCGCCTACCTCGCGGCGCTCGCCGGCCGACGCGTCGCCTTCTGGGGCGCGCCGACCGACCCGCTGCCGCCGTCGCGGCCCGCCTCCACGCACGGCGCGGTCCTGCTCGTCGTCAACGCCCGCGTCGCGCCCGGCCGTGACACGCTCGCCGTGCTCCGCGGCCTCGTCGCGGCCGGGCACCGCGTCGTGGTGCGGTCGCGCGGCGCGATCGCCGCCGCGATCCTTCACGTCGACGCCGACGGCGGCGGTCCCGATCGAGCCGTCGTCGATGCGATCCTCGCCGGCGCCGGCACACCCGGGGCCGCGGCGGCCCTCGAGGGCGTCGGTCTGCCGCAGGCCGACGCCGCGCTCGAGTTGCTCGTCGAGCTGCCCGACCTGCTCGACGCGCACGAGCGCGGCCTGGAGGGGGGGCTGGCGGCGGCGATCGATTCAGGACGCTTCCGCGAGGTGCGGCCCGGCCTGCACGTCGCCGCCGACGCCCGCATCGCCGACGGTGTCGTCGTGCGGCAGGGACCGGTGGTCGTCGACGCCGGCGCCGACATCGGCCCCTTCACCTGCCTCGACGGCCCGCTGTGGATCGGGCCGCGGGCCCGCGTCAATCCGCACGCCTGGCTGCGGGCCGGCACGTCGCTCGGCCGCGAGTGCCGTGTCGGCGGCGAGATCGAGGCGACCGTGCTGGAGGCCTTCTCCAACAAGCCTCATCACGGCTTCCTCGGCCACAGCCACGTCGGCAGCTGGGTGAACGTCGCGGCGGGCACCGTCACCGGCAACCTCAAGTCCACCTACGGCATCGTGCGCCTCCACGACCCGGCGGCCGACGGCGGGCGGACGACCGTCGACACCCGCCGCCAATTCTGCGGGGGCTTCATCGGCGATTTCGTGCGGACCGGCATCAACACCTCGATCCCCTGCGGGGCGCGGATCGGCATCGGCGCCACGATCGGCGGAACCGTGCCGGAGCGGGTGGCTGCCTTCGCGAACCTGCTGCTCCCCGGCGCCCCTCGGGCGACGGCCGATCAGGCCACGGTGGTGCTCGAACGGATGATGGCCCGCCGGGGCCTTCCGCTCCTCGACGCCGATACCCGGCTGCTGGAATGGCTGACGGCCGGCTGACGCCCCGCCCCGGGCCCGCCGGCCGCTACGGCCGTCGCGCGACGGGACCACCGGGCGAGCCGCACCGCCCCGGGGCCGCCGCGCCACCGCCGCGGGGCTGACGATTGCTTTCCAAGCGGCCGAACTAGAATGAAGGGCCGGTGTCGTTCCATCAGCAAAACCCTTTCGAGGACGTCGCGTGTCGATCCTGGATGCCTATTCGGCCGGACGCTTCGGCCTCTCGTTCGAGCTCTTCCCGCCGAAGACGCCCGAGTCGGAAGCGACGATGTGGCGCACGGTCGAGGATCTGATGGCTTTCGAGCCGGCCATGATCACCTGCACCTACGGCGCCGGCGGCTCCACCCGCGGCAAGACGCTCGAGGTGATCGAGGGCGTGCGGTCGCGGCACACCGTGCCGGTGGCCAGCCACCTGACCTGCGTGGGCAGCTCGGTCGACGAACTGCGTGACTACCTCGGCGAGGCCCGCGACCGGGGCGTGGCGGCGATCGTGGCGCTGCGCGGCGATCCGCCCAAGGGGGAGACGTCGTTCACGCCTGTCGCCGGCGGCCTCCGCTACGCCGCGGAGCTCGTGGCGTTCATCCGCCACGAGTATCCCGGATTCGGCATCATCGTGGCGGGGTATCCCGAGACGCACCAGGAGGCCACGAGTCCGGAGGCCGACCTCGAAAACCTCAAGCGCAAGGTCGACGCCGGCGGCGACGTGGTCGTCACGCAGCTGTTCTACGACAACGACGACTTCTTCCGCTTCCGGGACCGCTGCACGGCGATCGGCATCGAGGCGCCGATCGTGCCGGGCGTGATGCCCGTGACCAACTACGCCCAGGTGCGGCGGATCGCCAGCCTCTGCAAGGCGCGGCTGCCGGACTCGTTCACGCGGCCCTTCGAGGCGGCCGGCGACGACGAGGCGGCGCAGTTCGAGGCGGGGGTGGAGTTCGCCTCGCGGCAGGTGCAGGGCCTGCTCGACGCCGGCGTGCCCGGCATCCACTTCTACGTGCTCAACCGGTCGCCGGCGACCGTGCGGGTGCTGCGGCAGGTGGTGGTCTGACGCCCGCGCGGGAAACGTCTTGGAGCGGAGGGGGCGACAGTCTCAGGTCGCCTCGCGGCCACGGCCTGCCTGTCGCGGCGGCAGTTCGTCGTCCATGGTGCTGATGTAGCTGCGCAGCCGCTCGAGTTCGTCGCTGACGTGCCGCAGCTTGAGCATATTTTCCACCCGCTTGACCAGCTCCACTTTGTTGACCGGCTTGGAGAGGAAGTCGTCGGTGCCCGCCTCCACCGCCCGCTCGATGTCGCCGAGCTCGCCGAGCGCGGTGACCATCAGGATCATGATCGGGCTCGTGGCCGGGTCGGACTTCAACCGCTGGCAGACCTCGAAGCCGGACAGCTTCGGCATCATCACGTCGAGCAGGATGACATGCGGGTGGAAGGCCGCCACCGTGTCGAGCGTGTCGCGGCCGTCCACCGCCGTGGCGATCTCGCAGTCGAGCTCCGCGAGGTAGACCTCGAGCAGCTCGCGATTGGGCTCGTTGTCGTCGGCGATGAGCACGCGGCTGCGCTGGGGGGCAGGCGTCGGTCTGGCGGGGGCGGGTGTGGGCATCGTGGTCGGGGCGTCCCGGTCAGGGGGTTTCGAAGAGCGACTGCGTCTTGACGATGGCCAGATCGTCGGGGAACGTGTGGAACGCCTGCACGAAAAGGCCCTTGGCCCGGGTCTCGACGTTGATCCAGCTCAACGCCCCGAGCGCCAGCCGCCCCTCGCCACCGAACTGGTGGAGCAGGCCGGCCTTGCGACCGCCCGCGGCGAGTTCGCCTTGAAACGTCCAGAACACCTCCGGCGAAACCGTCTCGAGCTGAAAACATATCTGGTAGGCGGCACCGCCGCGGCACTCCACCCGGTCGCTGCGCTCGCCGCACAGCCGGTGCGAGAGCAGCCGCCGCTTCTGTGGCAGCGGCTGGCTCGTTCCGGCCGCCACCTCCGACAGCGTCAGGGTGCCGTGCCGCCAGGTCACCAGGTGTCCGGCCGTGGTGATCGCGATGCTCGCCGCATAACCGCCCCGGTCGATCGTGCGGCTGGCATGCACCTCGAACAGCTCGGGATGCAGCGCCCTGCCGTAGAGCTGGAAGACCATCTCGGCGACGTTGGGACGGGCCGACAGCACGCGATGCCACTCCGAGGCCACTCCGGGCACGATGCCACGCGACGAACGAGCGCGACGGATGGGATTATAGGAACCGCCGGCGACGCCACCAACACGATCCCGCCGCTGCACGGCCCGCGGCCGCGCGGCATCCCGCGGAAAGCGGCGGTTTTCCGCCGCGGATTTTCTTCCGGGGGATTTTTCACCGGCTCTCACACGAGCCCGACGAGGAGATCGTAGAAAAAATGGGTGCCCGCCGCGATGCCGAAGCCACGCACGAGAAAGAGCACCGCGAACAGCATGCCGGCGATCGCCCGGAAGGTGAAGCTGCTGATCTCGAACGCGTCGCCCAGCGGGCCGACGTAGTGGGCCGCGCTGAACAAGAGGCTCGACACCACCAGCGCCCAGCCGCCTGCAGCGACGGGCCCGCAGCCCATCCGCCCGAAGAGCCAGACGCCCACCGGCAGCAGGAGCAGGCGGAAGAGCACCTCTTCGTAGAGCCCGGCTCCACAGTAGCCGACGATCCGCGCGAAGACGCCGCGCCAGCCCGCCCCGAAAACGGCCGGCCCGACATCCAGCGGCCAACCGGCCGACGGCCACACTTCCAGCGGCCACACGCTCTGCTGCAGGCGGCCCACGCCCACGAGCACGACCGCCCAGAGCACGCTCTCCGCCATCATGCCGGGGAGCACGGCGAAGCTGATTTTCCAGCGGTCGTGCGCCAGAAACTGCCAGGCGAGGAGCCCCGCCACGGTGGCCAGCGGCAGCAGGAAATACTGCCCGAAGCCGAGCGATCCGAGCACGTCCCGCAGCCAGACATCGGCACCATTGCGAGGCGATCCGCGGCCCAGCAGCAACACGCCCCCTTCATAGGCCGCGACCAACGGCAGCGTGAACACCAGGCTCGTCAACGGCGTGCGCGACAGCTGCCAGTAGGACGCCGCTCCATCGTCACCTGAGCCGGAATCGTCACCTGAGCCGGCACCGTCACGCGAGACGGCATCGCCCCAGGAATCCACATCATCGCCGGCCGATGCCAACCTGTCCGCGTCGGCCGACAGGAGTTCGTCCACCGACGGCGCCGGCGGAAACGCCGGACTCACGCCGTGTTCGTCGGTCGCATGCAGCGGATCACGGCCCGCCTTCGTGCCCCGGGGACCGTGAAATCCGCGGAAGAAATCGCTTGTCATCGGGCGTTCTCGACTCACGAAGCGGTCGCAGGCGGATCACGGCGACGCCACATCTCACCACGCCCACCCGGTTTCGACAATGCTTGCACCGCTGGCAAAAAAAATCGCGGCGCGACGAGCGGCTTTTTTCGCGGACCTTTCGCGCGCCGGTCGTTGCGCGTGTCGCGCACGTCCGATCGGCTCCTTGACAACAACGTCGCGCTCACAAGAATGACCCCCCATCCGCGGAACGGCGGGGGCAGTGGGCACGAGTGGTGCGTCACGCGGCTTGTCCGCCGTGCACGCCCTGCGCACGCCGCGGCCGCTGTTCGCCGGAAGCGCACGGGTGGGTCACGCGGTCGACGGCATGGACGCACCCGAGTGTGCCGAGCGATCGGCACCGGAAGGATGCACGAGAGACAGCAGACAGCAGTGAGTGGGCAGCAGCCCGGCAGGCAGCCGCACGAGGATGCGGAGGCGGGCCGGGCGAGGCCCGACGGATCGCCTCGAAAACATCGGGGGCGGCGACTGGAGGGATCGACAGTCGGCGACCGCAGGGTCGCGGCCTGGATGTCCCCCCGGTTTCGAGCGATCCGGGGGCCCGCGGACACGTCCGCGGGCCCTGGCAACGTCGACGGGCGTTGAGGTCGGCGGGCGATTGCGATGCAGGGCCGCGAAAGCCCGCGGGCGCCTGTCCCGGGGCGGGGTGGCGGGGATAGAATCCGCCGGTCTCCTCCTCGTGGGAACGAAATGGCACGATGCCTCGTCGGTTGCGGCTCGAACGTCGGCGGCCGCCGCGATTTTCTCGATCGCGCCATGGAGTTGCTGCGGTTCATGCCGGGCGTCAGGCTCGTCGGCGTGAGCCGCTACCGCGACACGCGGCCGATCGGGGGTCCGCCGGGACAGGGGATGTTTCTCAACGGCGCGTGCCTGATCGAGACCGACCTCGCCCCGCACGACGTGCTGGGCATGCTCGCCGCCGTCGAAAACACGTTGCACCGCACGCGGGACGAGCGCTGGGGGCCGCGGACGGTCGATCTCGACCTCCTTCTGTATGACGATCTCGTGCTCGAAAGCGGGTCGCTGACGCTGCCGCATCCGCGGATGGCGACCCGGCGGTTCGTGCTGGAGCCGTGCGTCGAGATCGCCCCGGACCTGATCCACCCCGTCACCGCCTGCACGCTCGAGCGGCTGCTCGACAGCATCTCGGCCTCCCATCCTCACGTCGCCGTCGTCGGCATTCCCGGCAGCGGCGCCCCCGAGGTGGCGGCCGCCGTCGCCGACGCCACGATGGCCCGCTGCCTGCACGCTCCGCCGGGCTACCCGCAGCCGGAGGCCGCGGCGCCCGGGGAGAAGTCATGGGAGGAGATGCTCGTGCGTTCGGCGGCGCCGCTGGCCGTCGCCCGCTGGCCGCGCGACGCGCACGGCGCGATCGCCGACTACTGGCTGCAGTCCCTCCGGCTCGAGGCCCGGGAGCGGCTCGCCCCCGACGCCTTCCGCCGGTTCGAGGCGCTCTTCGCGCGGTCCGCCGCCGACACGGTCGCGCCGCACGTGGTGCTGCTCTTGCGCGTGTCGGCCGACGCGATCGAGGAGCGGCTCGCGTTCCGTTCCCGCCAGGGCGGCGCCGGCAGCGACGTCTTCGCGAGCCTCGGCGCGTCAGGCACGACGACGGCGGCCGCAGACGAGGTGCCGCGGTTGCTGGCGATGCAACAGCGACTGGCGACCGCCGCGTGCAGCCCGGGCGATCCGCTCGATCCCGGCCCCCGGGCGGTCGTGACGATCGCGGCCGACGACCTCGCGGCGGCGATCGACGAGGGAGTGGCCGCGGTCGAGGCGATGGCCTGATGCCACACGTCGAGCACGATCCACGGCGGATGCGGGAGACGATTCTCGCGGCGCGGGCCGCGGGGCGGCGGGTGGGCTTCGTGCCCACGATGGGGGCGCTGCACGCGGGGCACGGGAGCCTGGCGGAGCGGGCGGCGGCCGAATGCGACGACGTGGCCGTGTCGATCTTCGTCAATCCGACGCAGTTCGGCCCGCAGGAGGACTTCTCCCGCTACCCGCGACGGCTCGAGGACGACCTCGCGCTGCTCGCGCCGCTCGGCACCCGCTGGGTGTTCGCACCGGGCGTGGACGACGTCTATCCGCCCGGCGATGCCACGCGGATCGTCGTCGGCGGGCCGGCCGAGCCCTTCGAGGGACGACTGCGGCCCGGCCACTTCTCCGGCGTGGCCACGGTCGTCTGCCGACTCCTCCTCGCCGTGCCGGCCGACGTGGCTTATTTCGGCGCGAAGGACTGGCAGCAGACGCTCGTCGTCAGGCGCATGGTCGCCGACCTGGGACTGCCGGTGGAGATCGTCGTCGCGCCGACCATCCGTGAGGCCGACGGCCTCGCGATGAGCTCCCGCAACGCCTACCTCTCCGCCGACGAACGGCGGCGGGCCGTCGCGCTCTTCGAGAGCCTCGAACACGCGACGCGGCTCTGGCAGGCGGACGCCTCCGTGCCCGCCATCGAGCGGGCGATGCGCGAGGCGGTCGAATCCCGGGGCGTGGTCGTCGACTACGCGGCCCTGGCGGATCCCGACAGCCTGCTCCCCCTCGTGGCCGACGCCGTGCGAGGGGTGGCGCTCGTGGCGGGCCGGCTGGGATCGACCCGCCTGATCGACAATCGTCTCTTGCCGCCGCGTGACGGGCGACCCCGCTGATGCGCTCGACGCTCTTCCACCTGCCGGCGCGGATCGAGATCGGCGGCGCGAGCCTGCCGCTCTTCGGTTGGGGACTGCTGCTGGCGGCGTGGGCGACGTGCGCGGCGGTGCTGATCGTGTGGTCGGCGCGACGGCAGGGCTGGCGGTCCGCGATCGAGGCGCTCTGGCTGCCGCTCGCGATCGTCGGCGGCACGATCCTCTGGCTGCTGCCGGCGCTCGACGACGGCGCGGGGGTGCCGATCCGCGGCTACGGCACGATGCTCCTGCTGGCCGCCGCGGCGGGCACCTGGCTCTCCGTCGTGCGCGGACGGCGGCTCGGACTCGACGCCGACACGATCCTCGCGCTGGGGATGGAGGTGTTTCTCTGGGGCATCGTCGGCGCGCGGCTCTTCTATCTGATCGAATACCACGACCAGTTCTTCGGCGGCGGGAAGACCTGGTGGCAGTCGCTGGCCGCCGCGGCGAACCTCGCCGCCGGCGGGCTTGTCGTCTTCGGGGCGATCCCCACCGCGGCGCTCGCCGCCTGGCGGTTCGCCCGCCGCCGCGGGCTCGTGCTCGTGCAGCTGGCCGACTGCATGGCGCCGGGCCTCCTCGTGGGGCTGGCCATCGGCCGGGTGGGCTGCTTCCTCAACGGCTGCTGTTACGGGGGTCCGTGCGAGCTTCCCTGGGCCGTGCGGTTTCCACCGGAGAGTCCTCCCTGGCTGGACCAGGCCGCGCGGGGCCTCCTGCCCGCGGTCGCCGGGGGGGGCGTTCCCTGGAGCCTGCCGGTTCACCCGGCCCAGCTCTACGCGGCGGCGGATGCGGCGATCCTGGCCCTGCTGGCGATCGCGTTCACCCCGCTCGCCCGCCGCGACGGGCAGGTGTTCGCCCTGGTGCTCACGCTCCACCCGATCTCGAGGCTGTTGCTCGAGGCGATCCGCGTCGACGAGCCCCCCGCCCTGGGCACGCCCTTCTCGATCTCGCAGCTCGTATCGCTGGGACTGATCGCCCTGGGGGCGGCCCTCTGGTGGTGGACGTTCCGCCAGCCGCCCCGGCCGGGGTCGGTCACCGGGCCGTCCCCGCCCTCACGGCCGGGCCCCCGATCGCTGCCTCCCGACAGCCTCACGCTCCGCTGCCGGGAGCATGGTCCGCTGGTCGTCGAGATGCCCACCGACCTCCGCTTCGCCGCGCTCCGGCTGCGGGTCACCGACCACCTGGGGAACGAGTTTGCGCTGCCGACCGGCAAACGGGCC
>Ga0136644_10000682_pt1 | contig 27034 bp, 25 predicted proteins | sample C_130820_EF_Meta_FD_94780 | JGI IMG/M metagenome (GOLD analysis project Ga0136644, IMG submission 94780) | Freshwater microbial communities from Lake Croche, Canada to study carbon cycling - C_130820_EF_MetaG (v2) (version 2) | ecosystem: Environmental > Aquatic > Freshwater > Lake | place...
CGATGCACAACCGTTGGCCCTGGTGGCGGCGCGTTGTGGTCCAAACACTTTGCATTTTATGGCGGACGTCACAGAGCTGCCGGCGATGATGGAAGTGGTTGCCCAAACTCTGTCTGTATGCCACCGCATTGATGTGGTGTTTGCCAATGCGGGCGTGGCTGCTTTTGGGCCTGTGGCCCATGTGGATCCGCAAGCATGGCAGCGTTGTGTGGAGGTGAATATTTTTGGAGTTTTCAACTCGATTCGCTCTGCGCTGCCCGCTTTGATGCGGCAGCGCGGTTATGTGTTGATCAATTCCTCCGTTTCTTCTTTTGCCCACCCCCCTGCGATGTCCGCCTATGCGGCCAGCAAGTCTGCAGTAGAAGCCATGGGCAATGTGCTTCGCATTGAACTTTCAGCCCACGGTGTGGGTGTCGGTGTGATGTATGCAGGTTGGGTGAGTACGCCCCTTGTGACCGAGGGTGCGTTGCACCCTGGCTTTGTCAGGCTGCGATCGACCATGCCATCATTTTTGAACAAAGAGACGTCAGCGCAAGAAGCGGCACGCGTCATTCTTCAAGCCATCATTAAAAGAAAACGCAGGGTCTTCTTGCCAAGTTGGTTGCGAATTTTGTTTGGCCTAAGGGCCTTGTTACACCTGCCATTTGCCGAGCGCGAGCTTGTCAAAGCTGCGCCTGAAATTGAGAAGTCGTACCTTGAGGGCTTGGCCTCTGAGGGCGCTTTGGCATCGAGCTTTGGGCCCCGAGAGCGCGAGAGGACATTGGCTCGCGCTCGACAAAAAAATGATGACAGTGACTTGTGAATTCTTAGGGATTCACGCAGAAAGTCGTCGCAGGTTGTCCATGGCAGCAGCCATACTTTGCGCTTGAACTTGCGGCATGGGCATGTAATTTCCGCCCATGATCTGAGCCATGTTTTGCACTTGGGCGTCGGGCTGAAGTGAGGTGTCAATCCATAAAGCACGATGGCCCGTTTGACGCCATTGCGCAGCCCATTGCAGCGCATCGGCTTGCGCTTGTGGGCGGCCCCCCAAACCTTGCAGATTCACGTTGGCGCGTCCGTCACTGAGCACCACCAAGATGGGCGTCACGCCTTGGCGCTTAAACTGGGTGGCTTGTTCGCAGGCCATTTTCAAGGCCAATGCCAAAGGCGTTCCACCCCCGCCTGGCAGACCCGTCATGGCCCGCTTGGCACGCACCAAGGACCGCGTTGCTGGAAGAAGCAATTGGGCTTGTGCGCCCTTGAACGCCACAATGCACACGCTGTCTCTTCGTGCGTAAGACTGTTGCAGCAACAGCTCCACCGCACCCTTGGCCTCGGCCAAGCGCTGCAGAGCGGCTGAGCCTGAGGCATCCAGCGCCAGAATCAGACAGCTGGCGCTGTGTTGCTGGTAGCGGTGGACATGAAAGTCCTCGGATCGAATGGCAATTCGCCCTTGCTGCGTGCCCGCCCTCAAGCGCTGTTTAGGTGCAGCGGCGCGCAAGGTGGCCAAGATGTGCAAACGTGCGTTACCGCCAGGCCGCCCAGGTCGGGGGGGTAAAGGTCTCCCGCGTTGGGTGCCGGTGCGAAATTGTCCAGATCTTCCCGAAGTGTTGCCATGGTCGCGACCAGATTTCGCTAGCAAGCCAGCCAACACGTCGGACGGCAAACTGGACAATGCCGCTGCAATCAGCATTCCTTGCAGATCCTCAGGGGTGGGCGAGCGGGGCGAGTCCTCTTGTTGCGCGCTTGAATCTTTTTTAGACTCATCAGTTGAAAAGGCCTCTTCTGCTTTCAAATCGCGTTCTGGCAGGGCAGGGGGCCGATGAGGCCCGACCGCATTATTCTCGTCGGCGGCCTGATCGGATTCTGAATCAGGCTGTGCGTTTTTTTCAGGTTCCGTTGCCGATGTATTTTCTGTAGGCGCCGGCACTTGAGTGGCACGCGGTGCCAACACGCGACGCGCTGCAAAGGCCAAATCCTCGTCAATAACTTGCTTGCGCAAATGCAAAGCGGCGTGGCAGCGGGCCACTCGAAGCGCCAATGTGGGGATGCGCAGCGAGTCGATACCCAATTCTTGCGCTGTGATGCAAACAGCCAGCGCTTGCGCGTGGGTCCATTCAATCTCAGACTGCGCCTGTTTCATGTCGGCCAAAGCGTCGGCTGCAATTCGGATATTGGCAGCTTCTTGGCCGCCTTGGATGGTATCCAAGGAGACTCCGGTGACATCAGAGGGCGCAAGGTCTTGCAGGTCAAACCACAAGCCCAGCCGCTCCTGAAGTGCCTGGCTGATAGAGAGGTCGTCTTTCATCGATTCATCCAGGGCCACCACACCAAACTGCGTGCGAATTGGCTGCGCTTCCTGGAACGCCATTGTCAATGGCGGCAATGACTGCGTGTCCATGGCTTGGGTCATGGGCGCAACCAAGGCCGCTGCAAAGCGTTCCGCCATACTGATCAAAACCAAGCCTTGGTGGGCTTGCTGAAGCAAACCCGGTTGCATATGCAACCGGCCGGATTGAAGCGTGAGCGACAAATCAATTCCACCCAATAGACGTTCAATATCGATGTTGCCGAGCAATTTCACGGTGTTCAACGCTGCTTGTGACAGTTGTTGCAACCAGTTCTCGCGCACGGGTCCGAAAGGCGCGCGCAACCAAACTCCACCAAAGCCATGCGGATCAATTTGCAGCAGCTGCAACGATGTCATGGCATCGTTCCATGTTTCAAGCCCTTTCAAATCATCTGACATGCAACAGACTCAAGGGGCCAGAATATCTTGAAGGCATCGGTTGACGCGTTGGCCCGAGTCGGTATCGTCCAGCGGGTTGCGTCTTAATCGGTGGCGTAATGCCAAAGGCGCAATGGCTATCAGGTGTTCGGATTTGACTTTCTTGCTGCCTTGCATGGCGGCCAATGCGCGCGTGGCCCTCAACAGGGTTAACTCTGCGCGCAGGCCATCGGTGCCAAGTTGTTGGCAGAGTGTTGCGCACAGGGTGAGTATGTCATCGTCGACCACCACTGACTCCAGCAGCTTGCGTGCTTTGACAATGCGCTTTTGAAGTTTATCGCTCTCGCCTTGCCATTGGGCTTTGTAGGCAGATGGGTCTTTGTCAAATGCGTCTCGTCGTTTGATGACTTCGACACGCAGCGCAATGTCTTGGGGCGTTTTGACTTGCACCGACAAACCAAAGCGGTCCAGCAATTGGGGGCGAAGTTCCCCTTCTTCAGGGTTACCGCTGCCCACCAGTACAAAACGTGCAGGATGACGAATACTCAGTCCCTCGCGTTCGATCAAATTTTCGCCAGATGCGGCCACATCAATTAACAGATCCACCAAATGGTCATCCAACAAATTCACTTCGTCGATATACAGAAAACCACGGTGCGCCTGAGCCAATAAGCCCGGTGCAAACTCTTTGACGCCTTGGGAGAGGGCCTTTTCTAAATCGAGCGCGCCCACAATGCGGTCTTCCGTCGCCCCCAACGGCAAGTCCACCACACTCACTGACCGGACTTCTGTCGGTAATTTACGTGTTTGTCCCGAAGGTGAACTCAGTTGAGCTTGGCACACGTGGCAGGCTTGAGCGGGTTTTTGGGGGTCACATTTGTAAGGGCAGCCTTTAACCACCTGTATGGGCGGCAGCAGGTCCGCCAAAGCCCTGACGGCGGTTGATTTGCCCGTGCCTCGGTCACCTAAGACCAGCACGCCGCCGACAGACGGGTCAATGGCCACCATTTGGATGGCCAGCGTCATTTCGTCCTGACCGACGATGGCTGCAAAGGGAAACGTAGTTGCCATAACTGATTTCTATTCATCGACTGAGTTTGCAGATGCGAATCATCTAACAACGATCTTTGACTGTCAACCTGAATTTACACTTTCAGGTCGGACTGGGGTTGGTTTTGAATGCTTTGAGCCATTTAAGCAAAGCTTCAAAAATTGGATGGCGTGAACATTATTGTTGGCAATCTGACAATGTCGATTTTTTATAAGCGGAAAGATAATCAACATCTTTTGAATCGAGGGTAAACGATAGTTTGCAGCGTTTGTCAACTTTAATTTTCATGAAAAGTGTCAATTTAACTTGACGTATCTGAAAATCCCGTTAGATTAAGCCCAAGTCAACACTTGCGTGAAGTCAACTATGGACGCTTTACTGGAACGGATTCAATCGCCCTCAGACTTGCGACAACTCTCTCGTGAGCGTTTGCAAGGTTTGGCTGTTGAACTGCGCGAGCGTTTGATCGAAACAGTTTCAAAAACAGGCGGGCATTTCAGTTCGAATTTAGGGACTGTTGAATTGACCCTTGCGCTTCACTATGTTTTCAATACGCCTGAAGACCGACTCATATGGGATGTGGGCCACCAGACCTATGCGCACAAAATATTGACGGGTCGAAATTCGCAAATGGGCAGCTTGCGTCAGCAAGGGGGCTTGAGTGGCTTTCCTCGCCGCGAAGAAAGTATTTACGACGCATTCGGTACCGCGCATTCATCGACCAGCATATCTGCAGCCTTGGGCATGGCCGTGGCAGCTCAACTGACCGGCAGCCAGCGCAAAGCGGTGGCCATCATTGGTGATGGCGCACTGACAGCCGGTATGGCCTACGAGGCCTTGAACAATGCGGGTGCCAGCCGTTGTGATCTGCTGGTGATTCTGAACGACAACGACATGTCGATCAGCCCGCCCGTTGGTGCCTTGAACCAGTATTTGGCAGAGTTGATGTCAGGACGGTTTTATGCAGAGGCCAAAAAGATAGGTGAGCAGGTGCTGCGCAAAGCGCCGCCCTTGTTTGCATTGGCCCGGCATTTTGAGCAACAAACCCAAACTTTGATTCATTCGAATACCATTTTTGAAAAGCTGGGTTTTACCTACACGGGGCCCCTAGATGGCCATGATGTGGAGGGTTTGGTGAATGCCTTGGAAAAAATCTCCAAGGCCAAAGGTCCGCAGTTTTTGCATGTGGTCACCCGCAAAGGCCAGGGTTATGAAAAGGCCGAAATCGACCCCGTCACTTATCACGGACCGGCGAAATTCAATCCTTCTTTGGGTGTGGTGAGTGCACCCAGCTCCAAAGTCACTTTCACCCAGGTCTTTGGCCAATGGCTGTGCGATATGGCTGCCAAAGATACGCGCGTGGTAGGCATCACACCCGCCATGCGTGAGGGATCGGGCATGGTGGAGTTCGGTCAGCGCTTTCCAAATCGCTACCACGACGTAGGCATTGCCGAGCAACATGCCGTCACTTTTGCGGCAGGCTTGGCGTGTGAGGGGCTTAAGCCTGTGGTGGCCATTTATTCCACGTTTTTGCAGCGTGCCTACGACCAACTGATTCACGATGTGGCATTGCAAAATTTACCCGTTGTGTTTGCACTGGACAGAGCTGGCTTGGTGGGCGCAGATGGGCCGACGCATGCCGGTGTGTTTGACATTGCATTTACCCGCTGTATTCCAAATATGAGCGTCGCCTGCCCTGCTGACGAAAACGAGTGTCGCCAATTATTGAGTACAGCCTACGCGCAAGATCATGCCGTGACTGTTCGCTACCCCAGGGGGGCAGGCGTGGGGGTTGAGGTGCAAAAAACTTTGACTCCATTGCCCTTTGCGAAAGCCGAGGTCGTTCGTCAGGGAGAGGGTCTGGCTATTTTGTGTTTTGGACCTTTGCTTTACGAAGCACTCAAAGTGGCGGACTCCTTGAACGCTACGGTGGTGAACATGCGTTGGGCTAAGCCACTTGATTTGCAAACGCTGCGAGAGATTGCCCAATCGCATGACCGATGGGTCACGCTGGAAGATGGAACCCGCAGGGGCGGCGCTGGCTCCGCGGTGCTTGAAGCTTTGCAAGATATGAAAATTTCTATTCAAGTGCTGGTCATAGGTTTTGAAGACGAGTTCACTGAGCACGGCGATCATGGGCTGCTCATGCAGCAATACGGGCTCACTGCAAACGGTATACAAAAACGCATTGAAGCGCTTTGGCCGGTGGCTGCTGTTGCAGCCAACCTCAGAAGGGTTGTTTAAATGGCTGTCTGGACATTAGGTCTCAATCACCGCACGGCACCGATTGATTTGCGTGAGCGCTTTGCTTTTGCTTCTGAGAAATTGGAGCAGTCCTTGCAGGGTTTGCGTCAAAAATTTGAAACGCACAAAGAAGTGACGATTCTGTCGACATGCAACAGAACCGAAATTTACTGCGCTGGCGATCAGTCGCACCTGCCGCAAACCATGGCTTGGCTTGCAGAGACAGGAAAAACCCAAGTTGATATTTTGGCTTCTCATACTTACCGACTGGAAGGCGATGCCTCCGCACGCCATGCTTTCAGAGTGGCCAGTGGCCTCGACTCCATGGTTTTAGGTGAGTCGCAAATATTGGGGCAACTCAAGGATGCGGTGAAGCTGGCGACCGATACCGGCGCATTAGGTGCCACACTCAATCAACTTTTTCAACGCTCGTTTGCTGTTGCCAAAGAAGTTCGAACCACCACGGAAATCGGTGCCCACTCCATCAGCATGGCAGCGGCTTGCGTTCGTTTGGCGAGTGGCATTTTCGAAAATATCAATGACACCCGCATTTTGTTTGTGGGTGCCGGCGAAATGATTGAACTGTGTGTGGCGCATTTTGCGGCCAAGTCGCCGCGCGCCATCACCATTGCCAATCGATCTGCCCAACGTGCGCAAGACTTGGCCTCTTTGCACGGCGCCAGATGCATCGCATTGGCCGATCTTCCTAAAAAGCTGCATGAATTTGATATCGTGGTCAGTTGCACGGCCAGCACCTTGCCCTTGATTGGTTTGGGGGCTGTGCAAAGTGCGCTTCGCGCCAGAAAAAATAGCCCCATTTTCATGGTGGATCTTGCCGTTCCAAGGGACATTGAGCCAGAAGTCAAAAAGTTAAATGATGTTTATTTGTACACGGTAGATGACCTCAAGGACATCATCCAAAGTGGTCAGGCGCATCGCCAGGCTGCTGTCCAGGATGCAGAGGTCATCATTGACGAAGGTGTTCAAAAATTCATGTCTTGGCTAGAGCACAGAAAGCATGTGCCTTTGATTCGCGAATTGAATGTGCAGACAGAAGTCTGGCGGCAAACTGAATTGCATAAAGCGCGAAGACAAATTGAAAAGGGCGATGACTTGAATGCCGTATTGGACTCTTTGTCTATGGGATTGATGAAAAAAATGTTGAACGGGCCTTTGCGAGAACTTCACCTCGCGCAAGGCCGGCACAAGGACACCACGCACGATGCCATCCGGCAAATGTTTTTGAGGGCCTGAGGTCTGGTTTTGAAGGTGTAAACCCTAGTTGACACTTTGGACTGTCATGTCAAAATCCACAAATGCAACGACCTCAACTTTCAACAGTCGCTGAGCTTTTGAAGCCAATCACCTGGTTTCCACCTATGTGGGCGTTTTCGTGTGGCGTGGTTTCTTCAGGCAAGTCACTGGCGGACAATTGGAAGTTGATCATTTGGGGTGTTCTTTTGGCAGGTCCCTTGGTATGTGCCAGTAGCCAAGCCGTGAACGATTGGTTCGACAGACACGTCGATGCCATCAATGAGCCCAACCGCCCGATACCCTCTGGACGTATGCCGGGCTACTGGGGTTTTTACATCGCTGTTTTGTGGACACTGCTTTCCATGCTTTGGGCTTGGCCGCTGGGGACTTGGGTTTTTGCGGCGACCGGCTTGGGCTTATTGCTCTCTTGGGCATACAGCATGCCGCCGATTCGTTTGAAAAACAATGGCTGGTGGGGCAACGCGGTGTGTGGGCTGAGTTACGAAGGTTTGGCCTGGGTGACAGGGGCTGCCGTGATGCTGGGTGGTGAAATGCCCACAGAAAAGACGGTCGTTTTGGCCCTGCTTTACAGCTTTGGAGCCCACGGCATCATGACTTTGAACGACTTCAAAGCCGTAGAAGGCGATGCGCAGATGGGCGTGCGATCGTTGCCCGTTCAACTGGGCGTGACCCGGGCAGCTTTCTGCGCTTGCACATTCATGTTGTTGGCGCAGTGGGCTGTGGCGATTTTGTTGTGGGACTGGGAGTCACCCATTTCTGCATTGGCTGTGCTGGTGTTAAGTCTTGGCCAGCTGCCTTTGATGATCCGCTTTGTGCGCCGTCCTGTGGAAAAAGCGCTGAGTGTCAGTGCCTTTGGCGTGCCTTTGTTCGTGAGCGGCATGATGGTGAGTGCTTGGGCCTTGAGAGCGCTTGAGGGGGCGACTTTTTGAATACCTTGCCTATGTTTGGTTGGCTGCAAATCGCACGCCTAGGTATTGTCCAAGCTTGTATGGGGGCGATTGTGGTGGTAACCACATCGACGCTCAACCGCATCATGGTGGTGGAGTTGGCACTTCCCGCCATGCTTCCGGGTTTTTTGGTCGGTTTCCATTACCTGGTCCAAATGGTGCGTCCCCGCATGGGTTTTGGCGCCGATCAAGGCAGACGGTGCACGCCTTGGATGATGGGTGGCATGGTTGTTTTGGCTTTGGGTGGTTTTTTGGCAAGCATGGCCACTTCATGGATGGGGCAAGAACTGAACCATGGCATCGCCTTGTCGATCGTGGCATTCATGTTGATTGGATTTGGCGTCAGTGCTTGCGGCACATCCTTGCTGGTGTTGATGTCAAAGCGCGTTGCCGAAACAAGACGAGCGCCCGCTGCGACCGTGGTGTGGATGATGATGATTATCGGATTTGCCGTAACAGCCATCACAGTCGGGAAGTTATTGGACCCTTACACCCCCCAACGTTTGTTAGAAATCTGCGGAGGGCTCAGCTTGTTGGTGGTGGCCATCTCTTTTTTATGTCTTTGGAACTTGGAAGGGCAGGTCGTCTTGAGCCCGCCTGAAGCCAAGTCTGTGATCCATCAACCCGAATTGACGTCCACTCAGCCAGCCGTTGCGATTGAAAAAAAGCAAGGGTTTAAGAAAACCCTGCAGATTGTCTGGGCTGATCCACAGGCCAAAGCTTTCTCGGTGTTTGTTTTCATATCCATGTTGGCCTACAGTTCTCAAGACTTGGTGTTGGAGCCTTTTGCCGGTGCCTTATTTGGACTTACGCCGGGTGAAACGACCCAATTGTCGGGTCTGCACCACAGTGGGGTTTTGTGCGGAATGCTGGCTGTCGCTTTGGCTGGAAGTGGCCGTGTGGCAGGGCGCATGGGTTCGATTCAAAGTTGGATGGTCGGCGGTTGCTTGGTTTCCGGATTGGCCATGTTGGGCTTGTGCTCGGCTGCGGCCAATGGGCCACCTTGGCCATTGAAACCCAATGTTTTTCTGCTGGGTATCGCCAATGGTGTTTTTTCTATTGCAGCGATTGCCACCATGATGCGATTGGCGACACAAGGCGGTGAGCAGCATGCAGGCACCCGCATGGGCTTGTGGGGTGCCTCACAGGCCATTGCCTTTGGCTTGGGCGGCTTGCTGGGCACGGCTGCAAGTGACTTCGCGCACTATCTGTTGGGTGAGCAAGGCACGGCTTACGCCAGTGTGTTTGGTTTTGAATCTGTCATGTTTGTGGTGGCGGCTCTGTGCGCTGTTGGGGTGGGTCGGTATGACCGCCAAGGCACATTGCAAAGCCATGCTTCGTTATTGGCTCCAGAAAGGGTGTGATCCATGCGTACTGAAACTTATGATGTTGTTGTGATTGGTGGTGGGCCTTCTGGCGCTACTGCGGCAGATGACCTCGCTGGCCGCGGATGGAATGTTCTTTTAATGGACCGCCAAGGCCGAACCAAGCCCTGCGGCGGAGCGATACCCCCGCGTTTGATTAAAGATTTTGAAATCCCTGACCATTTGTTGGTGGCCAAAGCGCGATGCGCAAGAATGATTTCCCCCCAAGACAACAAAGTCGATATTCCCATTGAAAATGGCTTTGTCGGCATGGTCAACCGCGATGAATTTGATGAATGGTTACGCGAAAGAGCTCGGTCGCACGGGGCGCATCGTTTGAAAGGTTCATTTGAAAAAATAACCCGGGATGAGGATGGCGTCGCACGCATTCACATCACTTCAGCATCGACCTCTCTGGCTGGCTCCCCTGATTTTGTGCCTCAAGCAAAGAGTGTTCGAGCGCGTTTTGTCATTGGTGCAGACGGTGCCAAATCCGAAGTTGCACGCCAAACTGTCAAAGGCGCAGAGCGCACCAAGTATGTGTTTGCGTACCACGAGATCGTGCGGGCACCCACTCAGCAAAGCGATTACGATGCCGATCGATGCGATGTGTACTACCGCGGCGCTTTGTCACCTGATTTTTACGGCTGGGTCTTTCCCCATGGCAACACCATGAGTATTGGCACAGGCAGCGCAGACAAAGGATTTTCTTTGCGAGGCGCTGTGGCCAGACTGCGCGAAACCGCAGGCCTGCAGCATGCTGAAACTTTACGGCGTGAGGGTGCGCCAATCCCCATGAAGCCCTTACCGCACTGGGATAACGGCAAAGATGTTGTGTTGGCTGGGGATGCAGCGGGTGTGGTGGCACCGGCATCAGGCGAGGGCATTTACTACGCCATGGCATGCGGTCGGATGGCCGCTGATGCGGTTGAAGAAGCCCTGAAAACCGGCAAAGCATCCTGCCTTAAGAAAGCGCGAAAAACATTTATGCGGCAGCACGGTACCGTGTTTTGGGTGCTGGGCATCATGCAATATTTCTGGTACCAGAACGACAAGCGACGTGAAAAATTTGTCACGATTTGCGAAGACAAGGATGTGCAGCAACTCACGTTCGAGTCCTACATGAACAAAGTGCTGGTGAGAAAAAAACCCATGGCGCATGTGCGTATCTTTTTCAAAGATTTAGGGCATCTGTTTGGCTTTGCAAGGACATGATCATTTCGAAACGGTTGTTAGGACTGGCAATCGCATTGGGTTGTAGCATGACAGTTGCAACTGTCGGGGCCTCTTTGACAGAGATAGGGCCTTGGTACCTCGCACTCAAGCAACCTTCGTGGAAGCCTCCCGATTTTGCATTTGGCATTATTTGGTCGTTTATTTTTACGCTGTGTGCATTCAGCGGATGGGGCGCATGGCAAGTATCCAAAACCAGTGCACTGAAGTTGCGAGTCGTTTTTTTATTTGCACTGAATGGCTTGTTGAATATTTTTTGGAGTTGGCTGTACTTCAATCAACATCGGCCTGACTGGGCCATGACGGAACTGTATTTTTTGTGGGCCTCTGTTGTGTTGCTCATCATGGGCTTGTGGCGCATATCCAAAATCTTCAGTTCGCTGCTGCTGCCATACCTGGTGTGGGTTACGACGGCGGGATTTTTGAATGCCGCGACGATCGAACTCAACGGACCCTTTGTTTAGTCTTGATGTCACCGGCGCCTTGGACTGCAACTGAAAACGCAGAGTGCAAGCAGAGAGATGAAATTGCTCTATGAAATCGACGGAATACTTTTTGAATGAAGTAACTGGACAAAGGCAGCGCGTGTTTTTGCTGGGCGCTACGGGCACGATCGGTTTGGCAACGGTTCAATCACTGATCCAGCGTGGGCATGATGTGGTTTGTTTTGTGCGTCATCGCCCAGGTGCAAGGGTTGAATTAAGTCAAAGCTTCAAAGCATTTGCTTTCAAGGGGGCAACGATTCGTTATGGTGACCCCACCGATGCGGTTTCATTGGCGCACGATGGCTTCGCACATGAAAGCTTTGATGCGGTCATTTCTTGTATGGCCTCAAGAACAGGTAACCCCGGCGATGCATGGCGTGTGGATCATCAAGCCCATGTGCATGCGCTTGAAGCCGCTAAATCTGCTGGGGTCAAACATTTTGTATTGCTTTCAGCAATTTGCGTTCAAAAACCATTACTGGCCTTTCAGCAGGCCAAGCTGGCTTTTGAAAAGACGCTGATCGATTCTGGAATGACCTATTCCATCGTCCGTCCAACAGCCTTTTTCAAATCCTTGTCCGGCCAATTGGAGCGGGTGAAAAAAGGCAAACCCTTTCTGATTTTTGGCAATGGCGGGCTAACCGCTTGCAAGCCGATCAGTGACAGTGACTTGGGCGATTTCATTGCAGGCTGCTTGAATGACGCAAGTCGGCAGAACCAAATCTTGCCGATTGGAGGCCCCGGCCCAGCCATTACCCCGCGACAGCAAGGTGAGTATTTGTTTCAACTGATGGGAACCGAGCCCCGTTTCAAAAGCGTTCCTGTCGGTCTGATGGACGTCATCATTGGCGTTTTGAGTGCGGTCAGCAAACTCATTCCAGCCGTTGCGGGCAAAGCAGAATTCGCCCGCATTGGCCGTTACTATGCGACGGAGTCGATGTTGGTCTGGGATGCTGCCTCTCATCGATACGATGCAGAACTCACGCCATCACACGGAACACAAACTTTATTTGATGCGTATGACATGTGGGTCAGCGGCCACAATGCGCCAGACAGAGGTGAGCATGCTGTTTTTTAACAACCGCCGCCTTTGGTGAGCACAAGATGGAGGTGATAGCCCCAAGTCGCATGAATGGACAAGGCGGCCTTTGCGATGGTGTCATGGTCGGCCAAAAGCATGGCGTAACTTTATCTGCAATTTTTAAGCCCTCACAGTTCTCAGTGCGTGAGGTAAATCCTTTGAGCTGACTCTCATTGACTCAGGTCTAACAGCTTCACAGCAAGGTCAAACCAATATGTCCGGGGCTGTAAGACACTCCAAAACCTGCCACTTTGAAAGCATCACAAAGCATTACCCAGACTCCCGCCTCTCAAGCACTGAGCGAGCCTAAGATCATGCGAAAGCGCGGTCACTCACACTGAACATCTGCAAGTGGCCCAAAATTCATCCAATCGAAAAAACAATGCACCCCTAGAGCCACTAAAACCCCCTTAAATTTCTGGGTTTCAGGGTAATGCACAATCTATTTGTATTTCAAATAAACATCCAACAATTCCAATTTCAAAGCCCACGATCAAAATCATATGTTGTCTGTGATTGACCTTTCTTGTCACCGTGGTGAACGTCGACTATTTTCTGGGGTTTGTTTTCAATTGAAAGCCGGGACGTGCTTGCATCTCGAGGGGGACAACGGCGTGGGTAAAACCAGCTTGCTGCGCCAAATCAGTGGTTTGTCGCCGGTGTCTGCGGGTCAGGTTGACTGGTGCGGGCAGCCCATTGCGGACAACGAGTCTTTTCGTGCGCAGCGAATTTACTTGGGACATAACTTGGCCCTGAAGGACGACCTTTCAGCCATGGAAAACCTGCAGTTCGATGCGGCCATTGCGGGGCAAGCGGTCGACCCGGATAAAGTACTCGGTGCCTTGAAGAGTCTGGGATTGAAAGGGCGCGAACATTTGCCAGTCCGGGTTCTGTCTCAGGGTCAAAAACGCCGCGCGGCCCTGGCCAGGTTGCTGACACGTCAAGCCAGTTTGTGGATATTGGACGAGCCGGTGGTGGCGCTCGATATGCCGGCACAAGCAGCGGTCGCAGGGGTGTTAAAAGCCCATCTTGAGAAAGGCGGCACGGTGTTGTTCACGAGTCATCAGCCCCTGACCATGGCCATTCCCAGTGCCTCCATCACTTCTTACAGGTTGCAGGGATGAGACCCTTTTTGGCGGTGGTTCGCCGAGATGTGTCGCTCGCTTTGCGCCGCAAAAACGAGGTGATGACCTCGGTCTTTTTCTTTGTTGTGGTGGCTGCCTTGTTTCCTTTGGGGATCGGCCCTGAAATGAATACATTGCGCCAGATCGGTCCCGGCGTGTTGTGGGTGGGCGCTTTGCTGGCCAGCATGTTGTCGTTGGGGCGCATGTTTGCAGCGGATCACGACGACGGAACCTTGGAACAAATGGTTCTGTCATCTGCTTCGTTGCCCAGTTTGGTGGGCGCTAAAATTCTGGCTCACTGGTTGTTGTCGGGCTTGCCATTGGTGGTGTTATCACCGGTGCTGGCGCTTCAATTTGACTTGAATGGGCAGGCCATTGAAGTGCTCATGGCCACTTTGCTTTTGGGCACACCTTTGTTGTCCTTGATCGGAGCCATTGGCGCGGCCTTGACCTTGGGTGTTCGGGGTGCTGACGTTTTATTGTCCCTCTTGGTTTTGCCTTTGTATGTGCCGGCCCTTGTTTTTGGTGCGGGCGCTGTGCAAGCACAAACCGCCGGTTTGGGGGCATCAGCCCATTTGTCTATTTTGGCGGCCATGCTGCTTATTGCCGCTGTCTTCAGTCCTTGGGCGTGTGCGTCGGCTTTGCGCATTGCACTTGAATAATTTTTTGAACATGACCCCGCATTCCAACGTGTTATTTCGATTTGCTGCACCCCAGGCGTTTTACGGCTTGGCAGGGCGCTTGTGGCCGTGGGTGGCAACTTTGGCGACCGTATTCGGTGTGTGGGGTTTGTGGATAGGGATGTTTGTCGCGCCTATCGATTTTCAGCAAGGGCAGGCTTACAGAATTATTTTTGTGCACGTGCCGGCATCCTGGATGTCGATGATCATTTATCTGGCCATGGCCTTTTGGGCCGTGCTGGGTTTGACCTTCAACACACGCCTGTCCGGCATGATGAACCGCGCTTTGGCGCCGACGGGCGCAATGTTTGCATTTTTGTCCCTCTGGACCGGTGCGCTTTGGGGCAAACCCATGTGGGGGGCATGGTGGGTCTGGGATGCCAGGTTGACTTCGGAACTTATTTTGTTCTTCTTGTATTTGGGCTTCATGGGCTTGACCGCATCGATTGACGATCCGCGCCGATCAGACAAAGCCGGTGGCTTGCTGGCCTTGGTTGGCGCCATCAACGTGCCCATCATTTATTTTTCAGTGCGTTGGTGGAACACCTTGCACCAAGGTGCTTCGGTCACGGTGACACAGGGCTCGAGCATGGCGCAAACCATGTTGTGGGCCATGCTGCTCATGGCGCTGGCCTTCTGGCTGTATGCAATTGCCATCGCTTTGTACCGGATTCGCACACTCATCCTTGAACGTGAAAAACTTACACAATGGGTAGAGGCAGAACTGCGCCCAGAAGGAGCATCATGATTTGGAACAGCGCCGGTGAATTTTGGGCCATGGGAGGCTATGGCCTCTACGTATGGGGCAGCTTTGGCGTCACAGTCCTGTTGATGGGGGGTGAGGTTATTCTGGCAGGGCGGCATCATCGGCGGACACGCGAAAGCTTGCAAATGCAAGCCATGACAAGAGACTCTGCGCAGGACTCGGTGCAGGATTGGCAAGCATGAAATCACGACACAAACGCTTCATAGCGATCATGGTGGGATTGTTGCTCTTGTCAGCTGCCGCAGCGCTGGTGTTGAATGCCTTCAGAAGTAATTTGGTTTTCTTTTTCACGCCCACGCAAGTGGCCGGGGGTGAGGCTCCAAAGAGCAGTGCATTCCGTATAGGCGGCATGGTCAAAGAAGGCAGCCTGTTTCGGGATTCTGAAAAAGGTTCTTTCGTGGTGACAGACACCCAAAAAGACGTGGTGGTGAAATACCACGGCATGTTGCCTGACTTGTTCAAAGAAGGACGCGGCGTGGTCGCGCAAGGTCAGCTCAATGCGCAGGGTGAATTTGTGGCCAGTGAAGTGCTGGCCAAGCATGATGAAAATTACATGCCACCCGAAGCCAAACACGCCATGGACCAAGCGGCTGCGCGCAAGGCAGCCGAAACCGTCAAGCCTTGAATCTTGTTGATTGAATTGAAAGAACGCTGAATGATTCCCGAACTTGGGCACTTTGCCTTGATCCTGGCTTTTTGGATCGCGTTGGCGCAGGGGGTGCTCCCGCTGCTGGGGGCGGCGACTGGCCACCTGGGATGGCAGTCCATGGCCAAGCCCGTGACCGCAGTGCACTTTGGCTTGCTGCTGTTGGCCTTCCTGGCCTTGATGTGGTCCTTTGTGGTCAATGACTTTTCGGTGCTGTACGTCAGTCAGCACTCCAACTCCCTGTTGCCCACGGGTTACCGTATGGCCGCAGTCTGGGGCGGACATGAGGGCTCCTTGCTCTTGTGGGCATTTTTGCTCGCCTTCTGGTCGATTGCTGTGGCTGTTTTTTCGCGCACCTTGCCGCTGGCCATGTCGGCAAGGGTGCTGGGTGTTTTGGGTTTGATATCGACTGGTTTTTTGGCTTTCATACTGACCACCTCCAATCCTTTCGACCGTTTATTGCCCGCTGCGGTCGATGGTCGGGATCTGAACCCTTTGCTGCAAGATGTAGGTTTGATCATCCACCCCCCCATGTTGTACATGGGGTATGTGGGTTTTTCGGTGGCCTTTGCTTTTGCCATTGCAGCTTTGTTATCGGGGCGATTGGACGCGGCCTGGGCCAGGTGGTCCCGCCCCTGGACCTTGGTCGCATGGGTATTCATGACTTTTGGTATCGGATTGGGTTCTTGGTGGGCTTACAGTGAGTTGGGTTGGGGGGGGTGGTGGTTCTGGGATCCTGTTGAAAACGCGTCGCTCATGCCCTGGTTGTTCGGCACCGCATTGATCCATGCCTTGATGGCGACAGAAAAGCGCGGCGGCTTCAAAGCCTGGACGGTGTTGTTGGCCATTGGTGCCTTTTCACTGTCTTTGCTCGGCACATTCTTGGTCCGTTCTGGCGTCTTGACCTCGGTGCATGCTTTCGCCTCAGATCCTCGACGGGGCGTGTTTGTTTTGATTTTCCTGGCGGTGGTGGTGGGCAGTTCACTCACGCTGTTTGCCTGGCGCGCGCCCAAGGTCAGTATGGGGGGGCGGATGGGCTTGATTTCGCGCGAGTCGTTTTTGCTGGCCAACAGTGTTTTGCTGGTTGTGGCCACGGGCGCCGTCCTCCTGGGCACCATTTACCCTTTGATCATTGATGCCTTGAACATGGGCAAATTATCGGTGGGCGCCCCGTATTTCAACGCTGTTTTTGTGCCCTTGCTTGCACCTGTTTTATTTCTGATGGTGCCCGGTGTCGCGGCTTCCTGGAAAGAAGCGCAGCTCCACCAATTGGTTCTTCGTCTGCGTTGGGTGGCCTTGGGGTCTTTGCTACTGGCTTGCGGTGTGCCTGCAATCTTGCAGCGGATGGGACAAGGGGAGTGGCTCTGGAGAACTTCACTCGGATTGTTCCTGTCCGCTTGGATCCTTTTCGGATCGCTTAAACATGTGCTTGAGCGCTTGCGCCAATCTGGGCGTATCCCCTTGTCGTATTGGGGGATGCAAACAGCGCATTTGGGTATGGCAGTTCTGGTGGTGGGCATCACCATGGTCAAAGGCTATGAGCTAGAGCGAGATGTGCGCATCGGCATTGGCGAGACCGTCACGCTCAGAGACTTTACCTTGGAGTTGAAACGCATGGAAAATGTGGACGGTCCCAATTACAAAGCCTTGAGAGCCACGCTCGAAGTGAAAAAAGACCAGCGCATTGTGGCTGAACTGACGCCAGAAAAAAGACGTTATTTTTCAACGGCCATGCCCATGACTGAGGCGGCTATCGATTCGGGTTGGATGCGCGATCTCTACGCTTCTCTGGGCGATCCGGTGGAGCCTCACCCCCAAACCGGCGCACCTCGCTGGAACTTGCATGTCTATGACAAACCGTTTATTTCCTGGCTGTGGGCTGGTGTGCTGCTGATGGTTTTGGGTGGCTTGATCGCTACTTTAGATAAGCGGTATCGCCGCAGTTCCACGCGTGTCGTTCAAGCCTGATGCCCGATGATGGAAAATTTGGCATGAAAAAGTTTTTGATCCCTTTGGCCTTGTTTTTGGGCTTGGTTATTTTTTTGGCTTTGGGTTTGCAGCGTGACCCCAAAGAAATTCCTTCTCCGCTTGTGGGTCATGCGGCCCCTGCCTTCAAACTATTTACTTTGGCGGCTGATAATCAAACTTTTGAGCCCAAAGAGATGCATGGCCAAGTATGGATGCTCAACGTTTGGGCCACTTGGTGCGTAGCTTGCCGAGAAGAGCATCCACTTTTGGTTGAATTTTCCAAACAGCACAGTTTGCCCATTGTGGGTTTGAGCTACAAAGAGGTGCAACCCCAAGATGAACCGCCGGGTGCCAAGATGCGCCCAGAGGAAAAGCGGCTCTTGGCCAAACAGCGCAGTGAAAAATGGCTGCGCACGCGAGGTAATCCCTATGTGCTCACAGCCTTGGATCTGGATGGCCGCGTCGGTATTGATTACGGCGTGTATGGCGTACCCGAAACTTATGTGATCGATAAGCAAGGTGTGATTCGTTACAAGCTGGTGGGGGCCATCACGCCCGAGATTTTGTCGAAAAAAATCTTGCCCCTGGTCACTGAATTACAAAAAACCTGATTGCCTTATGTCGCGATGTTGTGATCTTTTCTGTCGGCTATGCGTGCTCGCGGCCTTGCTTTGGACCGGCTTGACCTCTCCCCTGATGGCGATGGAGGCTGCACCCAATGCCCAGGACCCCGGGGTCGAGGCCCGGATGGTGCATATTTCAGAAGAGTTGCGTTGCATGGTGTGCCAGAACGAATCGCTGGCTTCGTCGCATGCTGAATTGGCAGCGGACCTGCGGGAAGAGGTGCGCAGCTTGATCCGGCAAAACAAAACCGATGATGAAATCAAGGCCTTTCTGATCTCACGCTATGGCGACTTTGTGCTGTACCGACCTGCGGTCAAGCCCATGACATGGGCGTTGTGGTTTGGCCCTTTTGTTTTGTTGCTGGTGGCCTTGACGGCCATGGTCATGTATTTGCGACAACGGCAAAAGACCCTGCCTCAGGCGGGGTGGACTGACGAAGAGTTGAAAAAAGCAGAACAGCTGCTGAAAGACGGAGAGTCTGCGTGAATTCCAATTTTGTATTTATTTTGAGCGCTTTGGCACTGACGGCCGTGGTGGTGGTGGTGGTGGTGTGGAGTTTGCTTCGCAGCCGCTTGGCGCCGGCGCATAAGCATGATCAAGCCAACACCCAGGTGTACCGCCAGCAACTGCTGGACTTGGAAAAAGAACATGCGCAAGGTGTGATGACGGCAACAGCGTTCGAGCTGAACCGTGCCGAGTTGCTGGGCCGCATGCTGGAGGACACGGCGCCAGCCGATGCAGATGACGCCAAATCACATCGCGCCGTGTTCAGCGCGGTGGTTTTGGCAGTTTTGTTGCCTGTGGCCGCCATGACCACTTATGTCTGGCTGGGTCAACCTCAGGGACTGGATCCTCAAATGACTGAGGCTCAAGCGTCTCAACAGCAGCCTGATCTGCAAGCCATGGCGGACACTTTGGCGCAAAAACTGCAAACCGATTCAAGCGATCCTGATCGGTGGGTCATGCTGGGGCGAACCTACCGCGCATTGAATCAGTTTGACAAAGCACTTCCCGCCTACCAAAAAGCCTTGGCGTTGAAAGCTGACGATGAAATTGCCCTGGAGCGTGCGGAAATTCTGGCGCTGCTGCGTGGCGGCGATTTCTCGGGTGAGCCGTGGGCTGTGATTCGCGCGGTGTTGGCCAAAAACCCTCGCCATTTCAATGGTTTGGGATTGGCCGGTAGCGCATCTTACGCAGAAGGGGATTACAGCCAAGCCGTTCAATACTGGCAACAGGCGCGCAGCCAATTGAAAGAAAACGACGAAGAATTGAAGGCCTTGGACATGGCCTTGAACGCGGCGCGTGAAAAAGCGGGTGAACCTGCGGGGGCTTCAAAAACACCACCGCCCACGCCTCAGCCCAAGCCATCGGCTGATCCAGCGAATGCGCCAAAGTCGCAAGCTGTGCTCAGTGGTCGCGTGTCAATCGATCCAAGTGTCAAAGCACATTTGGCGCCCACGGATGTGGTCTTTGTGTATGCCATCCCCAGCGATGGCCAGAGAATGCCCTTGGCCATTCTGCGCAAGACGGCGGACCAATTGCCTTTTGATTTTGTCTTGGACGACAGTACGGCCATGAATCCTGCAAACAAACTCTCTTCTCAAACCAAAGTGACGCTGAAGGCGCGCATCTCCAAGTCCGGCGAAGCCATGACACGCCCGGGGGACTGGACAGGTTTGCTGGAGAATGTGGCAGTGGGTTCGCATAACTTGAAGTTGGTTGTCAACCAGCAGGCACAGTGAGCCTGAGAGACAATTTATGGGGAGCGACAAGGTCCAGACACCGAGGTGTTTAGTGTAATAATGAGACTGAAAATTTTGTTTTTTTAATACACCTTGACGTTGCAAAAATCGCTGTATGCCGAATTTTGGAACACGATTGTCCGACTTTCAAGGGAAAGTTTGGCGGTTTGTCTCCGACTTGGGCATCATCGAAAGAAGACACCATGAGCTCTTACAACACCCCTTTCGAAATTCATGTGCATGGTGATGTTTTGCTGCGCAAGGAGGTGGATATGCCCGCACTTCAAGAGGCGCTGAAACCACTTTGGAAATATGCAGGTGCCCGGTCTTTGACGGACGGTGCAAAAAGCCTTTACGAAGAAGAGCCAGGTATCGTTTTCGAGTCTGTTGAGCACCGTTTGCAGTTGTGCTGGACACTTCGAGGCAGTGAAGACTTTCGCCAGGTGCTGGACGACATGTGCATGAACATCAACGAGGTGTCGGCTGCTGGCGCGCAAATTGAAGTCACTTTTTACGATACTGAGTACGATGAAGACGACGAGGAGCGCGGCAACGAGTCCCGCGATGACTTTTTAATTTTGTTCGTCGGTCCCGACCCGGCCTCCATCATGCAAGCCCAGCGTGATTTGTTGGTCCAAGATGTGGTGAGTTTGATGGAGCGTCATTTCGATGGCGCAGAACTTGGGGGCGTCGTGGCCGAAATTGACAAGCTTTTCGGTCAACGTTTTGAAGACCTGGTGAGCTCCTTGGAGCTGGGCAAGCCGCCACGGGGCGGCATGGGCGGGTCAGGCCCGCAGGGGCATGGCGGTCGCCGCCCGCGCCATTTGCATTGACTTTAAAGCGTGTCCGACATGGCCTTGTTTTCTTCTGATGCCTTGAATCCTGGGGTTCGCAAGAGTGAGGTTTTTGGCTGGGCCATGTATGACTTCGCCAATTCAGGTTACACCACGGTGGTTATCACCGCAGTGTTTGCTGCTTATTTTGTGGGCGGTATTGCGGGCGGTGCTGCGTGGGCCACGCTGGCTTGGACATCGGCTTTGAGCGTGTCTTATGCCATCGTCATGCTGACCATGCCTGGCTTGGGTGCTTGGGCTGACCGTTATGCGGCTAAAAAGAAGCTGCTTTCGTGGGTCACGATCTTGTGCGTCATCAGCACAGCGGCATTGGCATGGGCCGGGCCGGGTCAAGTGGGTTTGGCGGTGATTTTGATCGTGGTGTCCAATACCTTTTTCTCATATGGTGAGTCCCTCACAGCGTCTTTTTTACCGGAGTTGGCCCAACCCGAAGCCATGGGGCGCGTGAGCGGCTGGGGGTGGTCTTTGGGTTACATCGGCGGCATGCTGGCCTTGGGCGTTTGTTTGGGGTATGTCCTGTGGGCGCAAAGTCAAAATATCCCTGCCGCCCAATTTGTGCCGATAACGATGTTGATCACCGCCAGTATCTATGGATTGGCGGCTTTGGTGACTTTTGCCTTGCTCAAGGAGCATGCTCAACCGCAACCAGACAGGCCGCACCTTACAGGATTGTCTGGGCAGATGCGCCAACTGTGGCAAACATTGCAAGAAGCGCGTCAGTTCAAAGATTTCACGCAATTGCTGGCCTGTTCTGTGGCTTACCAAGGTGGGGTGGCGGTAGCCATTACCTTGGCGGCCATTTATGCCGAGCAGGTGATTGGTTTTGAAAAACAAGAGACGATGTTGTTGATTTTTGTGCTGAACATTGCGGCTTTTGCGGGGGCATTTGGTTTTGGCTATCTGCAAGACCGCATTGGCCACAAGTTTGCTTTGGGTATCACCTTGCTCGGCTGGATGTTGACTTGTGTGATTGCGGCTTTGTCCACCACCAAAGTGCAATTTTGGTGGGCCGCGGCCATTGCGGGCATTTGCATGGGCTCGAGTCAATCGGCGGGTCGCGCGATGGCCGGTTTATTGGCCCCTTCCGATCGTTTGGGGCAGTATTTTGGCTTGTGGACCTTTGCGATTCGCTTGGCCAGTATCGTGGGCCCGCTCACCTATGGTCTGATCACTTGGTTGACCGACGGCAATCAGCGTCTGGCCATTGGTTCGACCGCATTGTTGTTTGCACTGGGTTTGCTGCTCTTGGTGCCCATCGATATGCAGCGTGGACGCCAAGCAGCTCTGGCCGCGTCACCGCGGCGCTGAGCGTCAGGTGTCAGAGACTGCTTTGCCCTTGCTGAAGGGTTATCCGGAATCGGTGCAAAGTCAGGTTCAGGCACTCATTACCCAAAATCGTTTGTCTGACTGGCTGCTCCAAAAATACCCACAAGCGCATGGCATTCGCACGGACGGCGCGCTTTACAACTATGTGACTGAACTCAAAAACGAATTCATGCGCAATGCCGATGCGGTAAGCAAAGTGGCCTTTGACAGCAAAATTCATGTGATTCAAAACGCACTGGGCTTGCATTCGACCATTTCCAGGGTGCAGGGTAGTAAACTGAAATCCAAAAGAGAAATCAAGCTGGCGGCGGTTTTCAGAGACACGCCAATGGAATTCCTTCGCATGATCTCGGTCCATGAATTGGCGCACCTGCGTATCCGTGATCACGATCGCGCTTTCTACCAGTTGTGTGAACACATGGAGCCGGCTTACCACCAGCTGGAGTTTGATTTGCGTGTCTACCTCACGCATTTGGAGCTGACTGGTGCGCGTTTATGGTCGCCAAGCCCCAAGCCTTAAAGTCATTCTTAACCCAAACCTTCAGCCTGACTGCAGTTTTGGGCGGGTACATCCAGCCAACGCAGGGCAGCGTTTTGCAAATCAATCAGCCCGCCGGTTGTCAGCAATCGGGTCCAGGGCGCAGTTTGTCTTTGATCTTTTGTCGCCAGCAAATCTTGCATTTCAAGCAAACGTCGGGTTTGCCTGGCCACAGGCTCGCCAGTGGATAAAAAGTGAACATCTGGGCCCACAATTGCACGCAATTCTTCGATGGCAAAGACGTAATGTGTGCAACCTAAAACCAAACTGTCTATTTGCCCAGAGCCCCTACCGAACGGCCCCATGGCCTGGGTGTAGGTCTCACACAGTCGGTGCACTTCAGCGTGATCGGCCGTGTTTACGGATGGGTGGCTGGTGCGCCGTTCAATGGCGTGGGCCAAGCCTTTGCAAGGTTGGATCACAAATTCGGCTTGGCCTTTCAGCCTGCCCAGCAATTTGGCGAACTTGGCACTGGCCAAGGTGCCGCTTGTGCCCATGATCCCGATGCGACCGGTTTGGCTGATGGCCACGGCGGGTTTGAGGGCTGGTTCCACACCAATCAAGGGAATCTGCGGATAACGCAACCGCGCTTCGTCAATGGCTGCTGCCGTGGCCGTGTTGCATGCGATCACCAAGGCTTTGATGCGGTGATGCGCAGCCAGATAGTCGGCAATGGCGTAGGTGCGTTCAGCAACAAAAGCGTCCCCGCGCTCGCCGTAGGGCGCGTGGCCGCTGTCGGCCACATACACAAAGCGCTCATGCGGTAACTCGGTCATCAAGGCCTGCAGCACACTCAGGCCGCCAATGCCGCTGTCAAAGACGCCAATGGGTTGATCGGCCAAGTCACGCATGTTCGGTTGTCTGGTGCCGAAGTATCAAGCCGAAGTCACCGCAATGCCTTTGAACTCACCTGTAGCAATGCGTTTTTGCCATTCGGCGGGCCCCGTGATGTGGGCACTGGTGCCGCCAGAATCCACCGCCACGGTCACCGGCATGTCGACCACGTCGAACTCGTAAATCGCTTCCATCCCCAGGTCTTCAAAACCCACCACCGTGGCATGCTTGATGGCCTTGGAGACCAGGTAAGCTGCGCCGCCCACCGCCATCAGGTAGGCCGACTTGTGTTTTTGAATGGCTTCAATGGCCGTCGGGCCGCGTTCGGCTTTGCCAATCATCGCGATCAGGCCGGTTTGCGCCAACATCATCTCGGTGAAGCTGTCCATGCGGGTCGATGTGGTCGGGCCGGCGGGTCCCACGGCCTCGTCGCCCACCGGATCCACCGGTCCGACGTAGTAAATCACGCGGTTGGTGAAGTCCACGGGCAACGGCTCGCCTTTGGCCAACATGTCTTGAATGCGTTTATGGGCCGCGTCTCGGCCCGTCAGCATCTTGCCATTGAGCAACAGGGTTTGGCCAGGTTTCCAGCTCGCCACTTCTTCTTTGGTGAGGCCGTTCAAATTGACGCGCTTGCTTTTTTGGGTGTCAGGCGTCCAGTTGACGTCAGGCCACAAATCCAAAGATGGAACATCCAAGTAGACGGGGCCAGAGCCGTCCATCACAAAGTGGGCGTGGCGTGTGGCCGCGCAGTTGGGGATCATGGCCACCGGCTTGCTCGCAGCGTGTGTGGCGTACATCTTGATTTTGACGTCGAGCACGGTGGTCAAGCCGCCCAAGCCCTGAGCACCAATACCCAAGGCGTTGACCTTGTGGTAAAGCTCCAGACGCAATGCCTCGACTTGTGTGAGCTGGGCGCCTTGGCTTGATTTTTCAAGCAATTGGTACATGTCCAAGTCGTCCATCAGGCTTTCTTTGGCCATCAGCACGGCTTTTTCTGCGGTGCCGCCAATGCCGATGCCGAGCATGCCGGGCGGGCACCATCCCGCGCCCATGGTGGGCACGGTTTTAAGCACCCAGTCGACCACGCTGTCACCAGGGTTGAGCATGACCATTTTGGATTTGTTTTCGCTGCCACCGCCTTTGGCTGCCACGGTGACATCGAGTTTGTTGCCTGGCACGATCTGGGTGAAGATCACCGCGGGCGTGTTGTCTTTGGTGTTTTTTCGCGCGAACTGGGGGTCATCGACCACCGAGGCACGCAACATGTTGTCAGCGTAGTTGTAGCCGCGACGCACACCTTCGTTGATGGCATCTTCGAGGCTGCCTGAAAAGCCTTCAAGCCGAACATCCATGCCGACTTTCAGGAATACGTTCACGATGCCGGTGTCTTGACAGATCGGGCGGTGGCCAATGGCGCTCATTTTGCTGTTCGTCAAAATTTGGGCAATCGCGTCTTTGGCCGCAGGGCTTTGTTCACGCGCATAGGCTGAGGCCAGATGCGAAATAAAGTCCGCCGGGTGGTAGTAGCTGATGTATTGCAGCGATGCGGCGACCGATTCAATCAGGTCTTCTTGTCGGATGAGTGTGGTCATAGGTCGATTTAGTTTGAAAGAATTCAGCAAGTGCTATTCATTGCTCTTCGGTGTGTTTATGGTGGGACATTAACCTGTCCGTGAAGGCAATGGCCATGGCACTGAGCAAAAATGTGATGTGGATGACGGTTTGCCAAATCAGTACTTTTTCATCGTAATTGGCCGCATTGATGAAAGTCTTGAGTAAATGGATCGAGCTGATGCCAATGATCGCCGTACCCAGCTTGACTTTGAGTACTGAGGCATTCACATGGTCAAGCCATTCTGGTTGGTCGGGGTGGTGTTCCAGATTCATGCGCGAAATAAAGGTCTCGTAACCGCCCACAATGACCATGATCAGTAGGTTGGAGATCATGACCACGTCAATCAGGGCCAACACCACCAGCATGATGATGGTTTCATTGAGTTGGGTGATGTTGTTGTCGGTCTTGTAGCCGATGCCAATGATCAGGGCTTGCAATGCGTTTTGGTTGCCAAAAGCTGCTTCCAACAAATGCACCAATTCAACCCAAAAGTGATATACGTAAACCGCTTGTGCAGCAATGAGTCCTAAATAAAGGGGCAGCTGCAACCAGCGACTGGCAAAAATCAGCTTGGGCAGAGGGCGCAGGGCGCTTGGCTTTCCTTTGGGCGGGGGGGAAATGGGCATGGATAAGCTTGTTGAAGGATCAGGCCGATGAAAATGGACAATTCTGATTTTAGAGGCTTGTCAGCTTGTTGGATTGAAAGAATGAAGTCAGTCAGTGCTTTGTAAGAGCCAAGCCTGACATTAGGCCTAATTTCAGTTTCAGCTAATTCAGGAGACACAACAAATGAGCGCCACATACAACCCCAGTCCTGCCTTCGTGCAAAAGGCCCATGTCTCAGGCATGGCCGCCTACGACGCGTTGTGTCAAGAAGCCCAAACCGATTACCAAAGCTTTTGGGCACGACTGGCCAAAGAGTTCATCACTTGGAAAACCCCCTTCACCCAAGTGCTGGACGAGTCCAATGCGCCTTTCTTCAAGTGGTTTGAAGACGGCACTTTGAACGCCTCTTTCAACTGCCTGGACCGCAACGTCGAAAAAGGCCTGGGCGACAAGAACGCCATCATTTTTGAAGCCGACGGCGGCGAAGTGAGCAAGGTCACCTACAGCCAGTTGCTGGCCAAGACCTGCCAATACGCCAACGCGCTCAAGAGCCTGGGCATCAAAAAGGGTGACCGTGTGGTCATCTACATCTCCATGTCCATCGAAGGCGTGGCCGCCATGCAGGCCTGCGCCCGCATCGGTGCCACCCACTCGGTGGTGTTCGGTGGCTTCTCGGCCCAGTCGCTGCGCGACCGCATCGAAGACACGGGCGCTGTGGCCGTCATCACTGCCGATAACCAGGTGCGCGGTGGCAAGCTGCTGCCCCTCAAATCCATCGTGGACGACGCCATTAACTTGGGTGGTTGCGATGCCATCAAAAACGTCCTGGTCGTCAAACGCTCGGGCGCTGACATCGCCATGACCGCAGGCCGCGACCTGTGGATGGCCGAGCTGGCTGACCAGCAAGCCACCACCTGCGAACCCGAGTGGGTGGGTGCCGAGCACCCCTTGTTCTTGCTCTACACCTCCGGCTCCACCGGCAAACCCAAAGGCGTTCAGCACAGCACCGGCGGTTACCTGTTGCATGCAGCGCTCACCACCAAGTGGACCTTTGACCTGAAGGCCGACGACGTGTTCTGGTGCACCGCCGACATCGGCTGGGTCACAGGCCACACCTACATCACCTACGGCCCCTTGGCCCTGGGCGGCACCGAGATCGTGTTCGAGGGCGTGCCCACTTACCCCGACGCGGGCCGCTTCTGGAAGATGATCCAGGACCACAAAGTCTCGATCTTCTACACCGCGCCCACCGCCATCCGCTCGCTCATCAAAGCTGCGGAAGCCAACGACGCTGTGCACCCCAAGAGCTACAACCTGA
>Ga0136644_10000683_pt1 | contig 27031 bp, 22 predicted proteins | sample C_130820_EF_Meta_FD_94780 | JGI IMG/M metagenome (GOLD analysis project Ga0136644, IMG submission 94780) | Freshwater microbial communities from Lake Croche, Canada to study carbon cycling - C_130820_EF_MetaG (v2) (version 2) | ecosystem: Environmental > Aquatic > Freshwater > Lake | place...
CAGCAGCAACAAAAGACTCACGCTCTTCAAGTGTAGCAATAAGAATTAGAATTAGAATAGCTAAAATGGGGAGCCATAATTTACGAAGAAGTTTAGGATGTTTCATCTATTAGCAATTTATTTTTTTATAATTAGCTCCTTTTATGCTACCAGATTCATTCACGCAAAAAGAATTGTAATAATCCGTAGAGAGTTTATAACCTTCTTCACAAGAATAACATCCACCATTTCTTAATTCAGATCCACTAGGGCATTTACAATCCGTAAAGCCTTCTTCGATAGACGCATAGATTAAAAATCCTGCCAATAATAAAAGTATTATAACAGGTCCTATATATTTACTTATTGCTTTAGCAATCTTCATTCTAATGAGTCATAACAAAAAGGTTTACTTACAGCATTTGGATAATCACGACTTACACAGTTATTATCTATAAAATCATGATTATCTGGACAATTACAATTAATAGAAACCGGATACATCTTTGTGCCTTCCCAAGCAGGGTATATATTAGAATTCCAACGCCCAACACCACGATAAGTAGAAAAACCTTCTGCAGATGCAGTACGTAACATTAAAAATACAAGAACTATTAATATTAATACCAAACTTAATATATGTATTGACTTCATCTATATATTTACATAGAATATCCTGCCAAACTCATGTACATTTTTCCTAGTTTATTATCTCCCATGATTTTACCATCTGCTTTATGAGTTCCACTTAGATTACTTGATGAACTGCGTGTATAGAATAAGAGATACTTGCTATTCAAACGAGCGGCTTCAAGAATCTTTCGTAGACGAGCATCCTTTTTATATCTCTGCTCAACTGCGTATTGAAGTAATTCATCTTTTTTACTCACATACTTACTTTCATTATATACAGCTTTATATTTTTTAAATGTTGATTTTGATGTTGCATTTTTTACTTCTGAACTTTCATCCTTTAAGAATGCCAAGTCTTTTTCTTCAGGAATAGGTTTCTTTAGGGCTTCTGATTCTAATAGACGCTTTCGTACAAATTCTCTATGAATACTCCCAGTATCACTAAACAATGATTGAGCCAAGTCAGGTCTATCTGCGCCATATTTGTACATCATGGCTGCCATAAAATGTTCTATCGAAGGATATTCAATTGATTTATCATCAACATCTTTGATAGGGAATGGTGCAGAAGGAGCTAACCATCTTGCTGCACCTTTATCCCCAATCTTTAGTTTTTTGTCATCAAGTGAAGCATCAATGTAAAAGTTAATAACTTCATTTGATGCAAATTGTTTCTGTGTTGGAGCTGCAGAGCCTTTTTCAACAGGTACAGTACGTTCTACAAGTCTTGCATTTTGAACAGCTTCTACAATTCGTTCTTCTTGACTTGTTTCAGGGGCCTCAACGAACTGCTTTACGACTGGCATTACATCTTCTTCTTTTTCAACAATTGTATTCAGTTTTGTAGGCTCTGCATCTGCATCTGTGCTAGGAACAGGAACAACATTCACTTTAAGAGTTTTCTTGCGGGTATTATTTACAATAGGAACATAATCTTTCTCACCTTCTTCTTCTGCTAACGAAACTTCTTTTCTCTTACGGAAGATAAACCAACGATTTAAGAATGAGAACTTCTTTACAGAATCGGCCATTATATAGTTTTTACCAATCTTTTTTGACATATCATATGATTCACTAAATAAATTTGTGCTATGTTTGAGACCAACTTCTTTGAGTTCATTCTCTGTTAACAACTCCATGCCATGTTCTTTCATGCGCTCAACAAAGTAAGGAAAATTTACTAAATATTCATCATGAGGAGAGCCAATACTAACAAAGTCAACATTAATCTTAAGACCTACACAATCGTCATCATTCGTTAATTCATCAGTATCATAGTCTTTACGAAGATTCCAAATAATTGCGTCTTTCTCAACGCCAGTTAGAACACCACCATTAGGAGTGTCTTTGAAAAGATTAAAGATAGAAGCCCCATCAAAACAGCATCCAATAAAATAACCTCCTAACTTTAAACATTCACGAATATTACGTAGTACCCCATCAAGAGATTCTTTCTTCTCAAAGAAGTAATGAAGAGCAAACATACATGACAATACATCAGCACCACCTTTGAGATTTCCAGCTGCTTCATGGTCAATATAGGATGGAATTGGACCAATTGGTGAATAACGACCGAATATACTACGCATAATATCTCGTTCTTCATCGGTTGAGCCGGCACGACCATCAATAATTCTCTTTGAACTATCACCAATCGCAAATACCATAGGAGGAATTGATGCTGCGTTTCTATTGCGCTCTTTGAAGTTTGCATACTGTGCATATGCTCCGTTTTCAGGATTTGTAATATTATCACCAGCATAATCAATTCCAAAAACAAATCCTACTTTATTATTTACCCAGCGACGGATATCAGAGCCGGTTCCACATGCAATGTCAAGAACCACTTTCTTTCCGCCACGTAATGTAGGGCTATAGAGTACAATATCTTTGATATAATGATTGTGAAAGTCACGCATACCTCGCACAAACGCAACATCTTCTATGGCGGCTTTACGTTCAAAGTATTTTAACACTACATTATCACGTGCTTCAGCTTTTACAAGACTACCTTTAGTTTCAGCTTCATTTGGCTGTGTGCTACCAGAACGAATCATTGTTTCAGTAATCGGTTCATGAATACTAGTCCATACACCATTCGCATTTTTCTCACTGTTAAGAGTTCTCTCTAGCATACCTTTTTGATATCTTTCAGTTTTATCATGACGAATACGAAGAGGAATCCAACGCCAGCCACGAGGCATGGAAGTATCATAACGCATTTCAATAATACTTTTATCTTGAATTGGTTCATTATTATGTTCAGTTGGAACATATTCTTCTTGTGTTGCAGGATCTAGTTTTATCTCACTATAGCAAACGGATGCCATAGAATCATAAAACTCTTTTGGATAAAAGGGAATTGCCTTATATTTATTGGAAGAAATATTATGCGTTTCTGTTTTACGTTCATTGAGTAAAATATCACGAGGATTGAATGATTTAGAACGAGTACTGCCCACAAATAAACGTAGTGTTTTATAACGAATAGTTTCATTTGTTTCAGGATTAATACCAATTGTCACAAGGTCTTCTTTAGGGTTATTTGGCATCTTTTCAAATCGAACTAGGAAATCAATTGTATTATCTTCAGCTGGCTTCCATTTGAATTGTGAATAGAATGTCATACCAGAATCAACAATATTCATCTCGCTATTATAACCAGGCAGTGGAAGATTATTAGGGGTGAAGATAAGACCATCCGTGTAATAAATACGATAAGTATCTAACACTTTTGCTGCATTTTTAAAGATGCTAAAATCATTTGGCTTTCCAAATAAGAATGTTTTCATTGATATTTGTAGCGTGGTTTGCGCATTCAAATATGGAAGTAACTTAGTAGGACCATCACCTTTGTTAAAGGTTTCAACCCATTTCTTCAGCTCTACATAACGAGATTTTTCTTCATTCTCTTTGTCATAAAATGGTAAATTGCTTACAATCTTCTTATCAGATGCGTAATAAATATCGAAAACTAAGAATTGATTAATTGCTTCTTTCTTACTAGTACGTGTAACCCATTCACCGTCAATAATAGATTCTCTACAGAATTTCTGCTGTAAGCCAGTTCTATATACATTTAAACCCATATCAATAAGATAAAATTCTCCAGTGGAATTTGTATATCCTAAACAACGAAGACCATCTGCTTTATCTGTTACATTATAACCAGTTCGAATATTCGGGATATTATCTTCAACAATATCACTAAAGTTTTGCTGTTGTAGTGTAATAGAATAGCATCCAAGAAATTTATTTGATTTGATAAAATCTTTATAACTTGCGAGAACCAGTTCTTTCTTGCTTTTACGCATTAAAATACTACTTCTTTGAATACCACGTAGCACTTCACCAATACCTTTAATAAGACGTTTTAATGCAATCTCAACAGTGTCACCTTCTTTACGCATTAACTCAACTTCAACTTCATATAAATATGGGGCATTTGATATATCTTGGTCAGTAAATTTACGTTGCCATTTAAATTCTCCACTTGAACTGCGAATAGTACTGCGAACAATTGATAAATCGTAACGAATGCCACCATCCGCTTCTTCAAACGACCAGCGACGCATCATACGAAACCCTTTTTTCTGGCTCGGCCATTTTGAAAATAATTCTTTGATACGTTCTTCATCATTTGCCATTGGAATTTCACGACGGGTTTTTACTCGAACCTCATAATCTTTGAAGTCAACTTGAGCATCTGCAGAAGCACGGTCTTTAATCATTGCAGTAAATGGTTTACCCGATAGTACATCATCACGACAATATTGTTGAATAACACCCATGCTTTGAATTGTAAAACGGACATGCTCTGGTGTCGTAATTGTCAAGCGTTCTTCTTGTGATAATTCACGTAGACCTTTTGAACGCAGCCGTTGTGCTACTTGGAAGAATGTTGTAGCATCAACAGTTCCTCGTCCAAATGTGCTTTCCAGCTCATAATCTTGGTGCTCGAGCCAATTAGAAAGTTGTTTTTTCAAACTTTCTGTTTCAGCTTTATTTAGCTCCATTGTATATTCCTATAACTAGAAATAGACAATGCTTTAATCTAACAAACAACTTTCAGAATTTTAATCAATTTTATGTAAATTCATTATTCATGTGCCGGATTGCTTGTGCTTTTCCAATTGCCTCACTATATTCTTCCTTTTTTGCTTTTGCACTTAATGAAATATGGAAAGAAGATAATTGTTCTTTTAGTTCTTTTACAGTTCCTTCAGCAATTGGCCATTCATACCGATATCCTTCATTTATTAAATCAGTAAACCACATTTTGAAAAATCCACGTGCTTCTTCAGCCCCAGGCTTAATATATACACTGCGACATCCATATGAAGCTAGATAAATTGGTAATTCATTTGACCATGACCGTAGGTCTTTTGGAAAAGGGAGAATACGTTTAGAATTTTCATCAATTTCAGCATATTGAAATCCAAGAACATGACATAGAGCTCTTGATAGTTCTGGAAAACTTTGCTGAGGTGATACTGCAGCTGTATCTAGTGACTGTAACTCTTCAATCGCCTTTTTGCGATTCCAACTACGACCTTTTAATTCAATCTGAAATTTTTCATTTAATGATACTAGATTTTCTCGGAGAATTGTCTTTCGTGTTAAAAAACTACCAGCTCTGTATTCTGGATTTGTATGCCAAAGATATAATGACACTGGGCCAGGAGGGTCGAGTGGAATAATACTGACTTTGCCGGGACCAATTGTGGGTACTGGGTTATTATCATCGCTATCTGAAATTATTTTAATAGCAATAGGTTCGATACTAATATCTTTATTTTTATTCTGTTGTGTCCATTGAACAATTTGTTCAAGCATTTCCTTATTTAACTATAGTGTTGTATGTTTAGACCAGAATTCTAATCCGTTTACTTTGTAAAAGTAAAGGGAACCACATTAGTAGCTTCAGCTACTAATCCGTAGGGTTGTATAAAATTTCTTGTGCCCGTTTTTCTTCTTCTTCTCGTGATTCAAAGTTCTTACGATTTTTCTTACAGAATTCTAAAAATTTAACAATCTGTCCAAAAACTTCTGTATCAAGTTTGCTCATATCAAAAAAAATACCATTAGAATTTTCAGAAAAAAAACTGTTTGAAACTTTTAATATTCTAAATATTTCTTCTTGTTCCGATTTATTTAAGATTTTTAAATCTTCTAAGACTTGCTTCCGTAATTCATAATCTTGTATTTCATTATAATTACTCATTTTCCTCTAAAATGAGTTCTTCATCTTCTTCTGAGCCTGTTTCCGCAGCCTCTTCGACCTCTTCATCGCCACCTTTTTCAATGAAAAGACCTACGCTTAGAATTGAATCATCATTTACTTGAAAACGTGACTTCTTAATTTCAACCTTAATTAGATTTCCAACATTCACGGAATCAAACTCTTCATTGCCAATATGCAAATCACGAGGAACAATTACACGAATTGCGTTTTTATAGTTCATATATAGACCCATTTTATTCTTACTAATAACTTCACCTTCAATTACAATACCATCTGGAGGATTTAATACACTACCTTGAAGTTGCACATAAAAGTTATAATCTCCAACAAATCGACCACTAGTTGCCTTTCCAAGTGAACGAGATAGAACTTTTAAACTATCAGCAAGTACATAACCATTTCGAGAACATTTATTCTCAAGACGAGCCTTTAGTTTTTGTAGAAGCATCTCGTTAATGGATGTAATTTCCTTTGAGAAATCATTTGGATTTAAAGATATCTGTTCTTCAAACACCACAGAATGTTCCATCTCTTACTATAGTAATAATAGTTTTCCTTAGATAACAATTTTTTTCTTTTTTTGTTTTTGCTTTAATCCTTGGATTTCGTTACCCTACCCTCTGGTTAATCATAGATTAATCCTTGGCCTTCGTAACTCGGCCTCGGTTAATCAAAGATTAATCCTTGGCCTTCGTAACTCGGCCTCGGTGACCAGTTTTATAAGAAGATATAGGTCTATAGAACCAGCGTAAGTTACGAACCTTCTTTCTATCCATCCAACGCAGTATATATTCTTTTAAAGAACAATATATGTTAACATTCTTTATTTTTCTAGGACCACCGTCAGGTCTAATAGATTCTTCATTTAAGTCAAAATCATTTATATGACTTTCTCTTAAAATTTGTCCAATAGAATATAAAAACATTAAATGTTCTTTAGTTGCGGTATTAATTTTACATTCATTTCCCCCTTTGGGTTTTGCACCAACTTGAGCTGGAATATTTGTTTTAAATGTAACTTGTTTTGATTTAGGAACCATAAATCCATACATTGGACCAAGAGTTTTCACATTTGCCTCAGGAAGCACATTATAAGGGTCTTTTGTATCTTTATCAAGAATACGTTTTTCTGCTTCAAAACACAATTTATTACCACAATAATATTGGATGTCATACGGCTCTGAATAGTTTAAGAATCTAAAGTATTTACCACCTTGTATCAATTGTTCTTCAGCAACATTTGCAGTTACTTCATCATCTTTATTTGATAATACAAATTGTTCTTGCGTAGTTAATAAATTATCCCATACATAGTCTAAAAATACATAAGCAAGTATAGTTCTATATTCCACATTATCTTTCATACTTGTATATAGCCAAATAATACTTTCTAAACTTTCAGCAGCATTTGCTTGTGTTGATTTGACTATAAATTTCTTAGTTAATACATCTAAAACACTTTGTTGAAGTTTAAGCTCTAAAGTCCCAACTTGTATTTTTTTCGCCATATATAAAATAGTTTCCCAGAATTTATGGATAAAAGGTTTTCCTTCACCAGCTTCTTCAGTTACTGGAACAATTGCTTCTTGCACTTTTACCTTTTCTCTTGATGGGGTAAACTCATCAAGTTTAACAGGATAATTTGCAATACGCAGTGCTAAAGGTGTATCATCATAATTTATTTTAAGAGGCTGAAATAAATACAAACCATTTTTGTATGTTAAATATCCTTCCTTCTTATTTACTACTAATCTGAATGATTTATTATTAACAATATCGTGTAAAATACTATATAATGCTTCTACAGGAATGGCAGATAAAGTGTCAACTAAATCTTCAGCACGCATTAACAGCAACCCTTCATCTTTTTCTTTTGTTTCAAAGATTTTTTTAATAGCAGCTTTAATCTGAGATTCTCTCCAGCGAGCATCATAATCATCATATGTTAATGTACTTGTTTTATCATTATCAATATCAATCGGCTCTGCGCAAGTATATTTACATTCCATCCAATCACACATATTTGTATAATTTTTATCATTAATATTTAGTTCATAAGTATGTCCTTGGGCATCTGTCTGCTTTGAATTTGAAAGACCTTGAATAATATTTCCATTTATATTTAAATTACAATCTAATGCATATTGCTTAATAACTCTAGTCACTTTACCCATCTGTAAGGCTTTCATCATTCCTAAACGATACATATACATATCAGCAGATTCCTTATTTGATATTGTATTTACTAATAAATATATTGTTGTATTTCTCTGGTCTTTTGGAATCTTTGGATGTATGTGGCTGCATGTACGAATTCCACGACCAAGAACTTGTTCCATTTTATTCAAGTGAAACCAACTATCAATAACATAAATTTCACGAATAAACTTCAAATCAATACCTTCACTCGCAACTTGAGAGCCAATCACAACTTTAATATCAGCACCATTATAATTAGTCGAAGCTCTTTCAGCAATAACTGCATCATTATTATTTGGACTAATATCTTTGCGACCAGTTAATAAAACATACTTTGCTGGAACAAAATTATGTTCAGTCGTCTTGTGTTCTTTTTCACGTGCCTCGCATAGAGCACATTGACGACCTGTCTCAAGTTGTACTCCATCATATAATAAGCCTCTATCTCTTCCATAAGGGGTATATCCATTTGCTTCTAGCGCTAGTGCTAAAGGTAAAGCACCAGATTTAATAAAGCGACTATATACAAATACTGGACCATTTGTTTTACGAATATTCTTAATAATGAATGCAGACTTAGGTGAATAATTTACTAAATTTGTATCAATTAACCACGATGGTTTACCTAGTTTCGAACTAAATCTTGTGAAATTACGTATACTATGTGCTCTATCATCAAATACATTATCAAACCCTGTATCACGAATACGAGATTCGATTCCTATTTCTTCATCCACTGCTGGATAAATCCAATTGCCAGATTGGACAATGGTATCAATACTATTAACACCTAAGCCATATTGCTCAACACTGTCTTCTACAACTTTTACATAAGTATCATATGTTTGTTCACCATATTTTACTGGAACAATTGGAAGACGTAGCAAACGCTCTTTTTCAACATCGCTTAATTCAACCGATTGATTGTTCATCATTACACTTGGCCATATATCTAGTTTAGGAGCCTTATGAGGATTTAGACGAATAGGAAATGTTTTTGGGGTTTCACCACGCATATAACTCACATATGCTTTTACAACTTTTCCAAATATATCACGGCCTTCTGGTATAAAATCACCTTTCTGGCTAAACACATCAGACATTTTAAGTTCAGCACGTTTATCATTTTGAAGTAATAAATTTAATAAAAAAATAATTTCTTGATAATTGTTGTACATCGGAGTAGCGGTTAATAAAACAAGTTTCATATTTAATGCATATTTAAGTACACGTGTTAAACTTGGTGTAAGTTTCTTACCTTCTTGTGCATCCGTTAGCTCAAGGTATCCACCAGGTGCATCAAGATTTTCTTCTTCCTTTTCACCCGGAATATCACGTAAGTTATGTGCCTCATCAATAATCATACACTTTCCAGAAAATTCATTTCGTAAAAGTTTAATTTCTTCCAATCTACGATCTTCAGGATCTTTAATGAAAGAAGGTATTTTAGCAACAATACGTTCAATATGTTTAGCAAGTTGTATGTAACCCATAAGCTCGTAACGAGAATTTATTAAAGTTTTCACCTTTTTTTCAATTACTTTTCTATCTCTATCATATTCACTACCAGTTAATTGTAAATAGAGATTTCCAGTACAGCCTCTATGTACATTTGGTATATTTATATCTTCAGAAATAACAACATTATTAATATCAAAAATTGTTCTGGTAAAATTTGGCTGAATATTTGGCGGTGCAATTATAAAAACCTTTTTTCTAGGAAAAATATGTAAAAATGCTTCTGTGATTGATATTGCAGCACAACTTTTACCTACCCCTACACCATGATATAAAAGTACAGAGTTATAGGGCGTTTTACCGGATAAATATGTACTGACAAATCTCTGAACAGGACTTATTTCAAAATCTATACGACCTTCGCATGTAGATATATCATTAATACTTTCATCAGTAATAGGGTCTGATTTATTTTCAGCAAATTCTCTTTTATGAAATAATTTCATAAGAAAATTTTCATCTTCAACACTTGGATATAAACCATATTCATCATCAAAATCAGTATCATCAGGAAATAAACCTCTTAAAGTAAGTTCATTAAACATTAATTTTCTCCTAGATGGGTCGGTTTCAACTAACCACTGCTCTAATAATTCTTCCTTATTGGTTGCCATCTATACTTTATTAACAAGTTCGTAATGGACAATAGTTGCGCAATAAACTACTTGCCCGTAGCAATACTTCTTTCTTTTCAATGTTTTCAGGTCGTATTTTATCCAAACATTCTTCTAATGTGAACCAACCAAGGTCGCCAATTTCTTGTGCCATATGGAAGTTACTAGTATCATACATTAGTTCTTTATTAGAATTATACATAAATATATAATATTTGTGACAATAATGAATATGATTACTTCCAAAAAATGTTTCACTCAAAGACTCTAAATTACGAATAAAAATTACATCTTTTTCATGAATGCCGGTTTCTTCTCTTAGTTCACGTAATGCGCATTGTAGCTCAGATTCACGTGGGTCTCGTCGGCCTTTCGGAAATCCCCATTCTGGTGAAGTCCATTGTTTATCTACATTTTGAATCATGAATTCTAATGATGGAGTCCCATTACGAAGAGTATCAAATTTCTCTTTTGCAGATTCTTTATCATTTTTGTAGGACTGAGATTCTTCTTTTGGTATCCCCCATAATTGTTTCCACAAAGTATCAAAATCCTGTGTTAGCAATTTATGATGTTCTTCTTTTGTCATAGTATTAATATGATATTGAATATAATCAGTATCTGTTAATTTATATTTACCACGTATAATTTCAATAAATCCTAGACTATCACGACGTTGTATCATAAGATATTTAATATCTTTCATGTAACTTTCAAATCCTGATATTGAATTATCATTTTTTAGTAATTCTTTTGCTTGGTCAAACGTCTCTGGAGTTTTAATAACTATACAACCGTAACTTGTTATAGGGGCAATGCAACTTTTAATGTAGTGTCCATAAATACCGCAATTTGTACAAAATAATGTTTTTTTTTGATTTTTATTCATAATACTAAATTATTTATGCTTTATTCGTTTAGACTCCTCAATATATATAATACAAGTTATAAGATGAAGATCGGGCCTCGAGTTTGGGGGCCATTTTTTTGGCACACAATTCATATTGTTGCTTTAGCATATCCTACGAAACCAAATTATGCAGAAAAAAAAGCAGCGAAAGAATTTTTTGAAAGTCTTCAATTTCTTTTACCATGTCCAATTTGCAAAGAACATTTAAAAATACATCTACGGAAATATCCTATTACACCACATTTGGATAGACGTGAAGATTTATTCAAGTGGACTGTAATACTACATAATGAAGTGAATATGTCTTTAAAGAAAGATACAATGACTGAATTAGAAGTATTATATTATTTAAAAAAACTTGGAGCACGAGATACAAGTCCAGTAATAAACAAAGATATGCTTGATGAAATCGATATGCGTTCTATGGTGAAAGGTGGCTTTATTGGAGGAGCTGTAGTATTTACGACTGGGCTTTGTATTTATTATTTCTCTAAGCCAGAGTAGTAATGGGCATAGAATCAGAAGATTTATTTGAAGGCCTACAGATTCCTAAAGAAGAAACAAACTCTCTTAAAAAAGACGCAAAAAAAATTGTTGTAAAAGCGAAACTGAGTAATGAAGAAATGGAAGCAAAAGAAGGTATTTATTGTACAGAAAAAGATGCCGATACAATATTTGATGAAGATGTTGACGTATATGCTGAAATGGCTGATGGAAAAGAGGAATTACTTGCAAAATTTCGTAAGAATGTTATACCAAAAGAAACTATTAAACTTGGATGGGAAGCATTTTATGAAACATCTGCTCCATCGAGAAATCGTGGGGCGGCTGCGGGACCTATACAATTGAAAAGTAATTACTGGAAAAAAAGAAAGCCAGTTGAAGTAACTAAATGGTCAACTCGTTATATACAAGATGGCAAGGTCTCAAAAATGAAAGTGAATAATAATGTATTTAGTAGTGTTTTAGGATATTTTGAAGAAACTCCATTTATGAAACTTCCTTGTAGACTCACATCATATACACAAAGATATTTTGAAAATTTCAAAAAAGGAACTCCTTTTATTCAGTATTTAAATAAATGTTTTAAAGCTCTTACTCCCAGCGAATACAATAAACAATTGGCTAGAGCAAAGAAACAACCAAAATTTCGCATTGATAATACTGCTTTTTCATCTGTAACAATTAATCGTAATTTTAGAACTGCACTGCATATGGATGCTGGTGATTTTAAAGAAGGATTTGGTAATTTATCTGCTATTGAACGAGGACAATATAGTGGAGGTCATACAATTTTTCCAAGATATAAAGTTGGATTTAACGTCCGCACTGGTGATTATCTTGCTATGAATGTACATGAATTTCACTGTAATACTGAAATGACTGAAACTGGAGCACAAAAAGCGTTTAATAAAAGTCTCCCAAAAATATATTTTCAAGACCCATCTACCGGCACATTAGGAGGTGAGAAAAATTTTAGTCGTATATCATTTGTATGTTATTTAAGAGAGGGTTTAATCGATTGTAAATCAAGTGAAGCAAGTGCATATTATAAAAGAATTGGATTTGATACAAAGAAGGGTGATTTACGTAAATACAATAAAACTCTTAAACAGAAGAAATAGATGGACGCATCCGCATCTGTAACTACTGCTGCTGTTGTAAAAGGTACAAGTTATTTTTTTTATACTAGTCTCCTAGCATTTGTTATATTTCTAATTATGCTTGCTATTCATTATTATGTGAAACCATTTTTACCTTTTGTAACTTCAAGCCCTGTTATTAAAGATAGCGTTGCCGCTGATATATATGACAATGTATTATTATATAATAATATTAAAACAGATAATCCAGCGCCAGCTAACACAGCACTTGAATTAACTAAAGATATTGCAAGCAAACCTGATAATTTTACATTATCATTTGATTGTTATTTGAATGGCACATACTTATCTACAGATGTACCTCGTGTATTATTTTATTTTGGAACTAATGCAGTATCTATAGCTGACAATAATGCCTTAAAAGAATATAAAGGTGATTCTGAGAAAGAAACGCCAAGATTACTAGACAATAATACTAGTGATTTAATAAGTAAATTTCCACATACAAATTTTATTGTATATGCTGACCCTGTTAAAAATGATTTGAAAATTGGAGTATATACAATAGATCCAACTTCTTCTCATACTGTACGATTGGAAATTGCATCTATTATCAAAAATATACCAATACGTCAAGTATTCCAAGTTACAATAGTATTGACACCAAGATTCATAGAAGTTTATATGAATAAAAAACTGGTAAATACTTATACTATTGGAAGCTTATCACCAAAAGTTGTTGTCAATAGTAGAACAGAAGTATCGAATCTAAATACTGTTTTAGCGGAATCTACGATATATACACCTATTAGTTTTATTCGTGATACAATAAAGGTTGCTAATATAAATTTTTATAATGGCCCATTAACTAGTTCTCAAATACGCAATTTAATTAAACCTTCTCTTCCAAATGGGTTTTTTAATTAAGTATAAATTAGATGGAAATATATGTATTTAGTGCATTAATATTATTAATCCTCATATTTTTAATATTAGTGTTTGTTCCTCTACCTTTTACAGATCTGAAAGTACAAGATAATAAAAATTACCCATTAAATGAGACAAAAACAATATTTAATTCAACAAATTTTCAACAAAATGAATCATGTAGTTTCCAAGGATTCTTTTATTTAGAAAGTCTTCAAAAAACTGGAACTACAACACCATGTACTACTTCGGCTTCAGACCCAACCCTACCAAATTGTAATACCGGTCGCTATTCATTATGTTCATGTATAGGTGCTAATTGCTCAAGTTGCGTTCATCAAGGATATATACCAATTGTTGATATTAATAATGTTATTGTGCTTGAAGGGCTTGGAGCTCCCGATGCAAGTCGTCAAGGTAAAGCATCAGTTCAGTTAACAATAAAAACACAATCTTCGGGCGATATTAATGATAATTCTGGTAATGCATTAAACCCTGTAAAATACGCAAAAGATTCTGCGGGTAATTCCAGTGATGATACAAAAAGTGAAATATATATTGAAACTTTTGTATTACCACCTTTACCATTTCAGAAATGGACAATGATTACTATAAGTCGTGAAGGTAGAAGATTTGATATATATTATAATAATAGTTTAGTATTATCAAAGCATACAACAGCAAATATATTTCATGTTTCTGCAAATAAAGATATAAAAGTTGGTAACTCCAGGCTAAACGGCTCATCTGGATTTTTCAATATATATAATACAATTCAAAGCGCTAAATCCATAGAAGAGCAGTATAATTCTTTAACGACCACTAAGGGTTCTCCATTATTCGAAAATAATCCTCCCGACATTGCTTTTACTAAATTATCATTGGATCGTTTATCTAGTGGCCCTGGTCTTCCAAATATACCCTCATTATGTTCTTCTGGAGATTGTATTAGTTCTCCACATATTGCGCCGGCAAAGCCATATTACAATTGGAATACAAATTACGCATAATTCTATATAGAGAGAAGAATGGAGGCAGCCACACAAGTTGTTAGAAAAAATATTAATCCTATCCGCCGTTTTGGTATGAATGCAATAATATATCTAGTAACTATTGTTATTGTAGCAGTATTTATTTATTTTATATATAAATATATTACGGGAAGCGATACTTTAAAGAAAAATGTAATATTAAATGATAAAATTGTTGCAAATGATACCGCAACAACAGATAAATCAGATATCACAATTCCTGATGGAATATACGATGGTGGAGAATTTACATTAAATTTCTGGATATATATATCAGGCTATAACTATCGTCAAGGTTCCAGAAAACATTTAGTTGAAATATACCCTGTTGGCACAATAACATCTACAGATTTTTCTACAATTTTAGTGGCATTAGGAGCATTCAAACCGACGTTAATGGTACGTGCGCATACTGTACCTAATGCAGACCCACCAGGTCATAAGTATGGTATAACTGATTGTGACCCAAACACACCAGATGCAGATTGCTCTGGAGCACACTTACATGGATTCACTAAATTAACTGATACCAATTATAGTCCTCAAAATAATGTAAATGATAACTCACTATTTCCAGAAGATATTACACAGTTTTTCAGACCTATGACTGTTGATGAGCCATCAAGTACGTGTGATGTATCAGATGTTTCTTTGCAAAAGTGGTTAAATATTTGTATAACAATGAGCGGTAAAACACTTGACGTGTATTTAGATGGGAAACTAGTAAAGACATGCGTATATAAAAATTATTTCAAAGTTGATACTGCACGTGGCGTAGGACTTCGTTATTTAAAGGGTACAGTTGTCGGCGGTACAACGGTTAGTGGATTTGATGGGTATTTCTCAAGATTACAAGTATTTAATAGTGCATTAAATCCCGATGAGATTTACAAGACATACATGGCAGGACCAACTGGGTCAAGCCCAGCAAATGACCCGGTGTCATTTATTAAATATATTTTTACTAGTTAAATATAGTAAAATATGCAGTCATCAAATTTTCCTGGAGAGATTGCATTAGGTGTAGGAGTAGTTGCATTGGCAGGTGCAGCATTCTATGTATCTCAATCGGCATTTAATATGGTTTCGACAGTTAAGGGAAGATATCTAAACATTCTTCCTTATACAGCATCTTCTGAAGATGGAAAACTTACAATGTATCAGGACCCTGTCTTATATAAAGATGCTAAAACGGTTCTTCCATCTGATAATGAAAGAACTGGTACTGAATTTTCTTACAGTTTTTATTTAGTCGTAAATGAAGGCACATTTGATAGTGGTGCTGATAATCTTAATTGTGTATTTTACAAAGGTAATGATAATAATCCCTGGCCTTTATTATCTCCCGGTGTCTTTGTAAAAGGTGATAAAAATACATTACGTATAGTATTTGGAAGTTTTAATGACCCATATAAACATATCGATATTGAAAATATTCCAATTAAAAAGTGGTTTCATGTGGTATTAAACTATAAAAAATCGGCACTTGAGGTGTATATTAATGGTAAATTAGTAAATAAAATGTTATTTGATGATGCACTGCCATATAGTAATTATAGTAATATTAATATATTTAGTAATAAATCAGCAACTGTAACATTACCAAATAGTAAAATTATTACTTTCAATGGTTCAGTAAATGGAAAACTTAGCAATCTAATCTATACCCGGTATGCGTTATCATTCACCGAAATTCAAGATATATTTAATAAAGGCCCGTCAACCTCAACAAAGGCTGCAATAAATAATGAGCTTCCGCCATATTTAGCGGATTCTTGGTGGACCAGTCAATAATTCAATTCCCTGGTCTAAATAAATGGAACAACTTATTGTAGCATAAACAGATGACAGGTGGTGGTTTATTAACTCTTGTAGCATATGGGCAACAAAATATTCTTCTAAGCGGTAATCCACAAATGACCTATTTTTATAAAGCATTTCGTCGTTATTCCCATTTTTCTATGGAAAATGTAACAACGGCTCTAGAAGGACCATCCGAGCTTTCTTATGATCAAACAATTCGATTACGTGTAAAGATTGAACGTATTGGTGATTTAGTTTCAGATATGTATTTTAGTTTTCGTATTCCTGATATATATAGTAAATACATAACTCCAGATCCTACGAAATCATATAATTCACAATATGAATTTCAATGGTCAAGATATTTAGGAGCAGCAATTATTCAAAATGTAGGATTTTATGTGGGTGGTCAGAAGATTCAAGAATTTGATGGAACTTATATTATGAGCAGTGCTCTTTTAGATTATGATAAAGATAAGTTACAAAAATGGAAGAATCTTATTGGAGATACTCCAGAATTAACAAATCCAGAAAATAGTTTATACGGCGGTGGAGTAGTAAATCAAGGATATCCAACTGTATTAAATAATACTACTGCTACTGGAGCACAGTTTAATAGACCATCAATTTTTGGACGTGATATTCATGTACCACTACCATTTTGGTTTACAACACATACATCACAAAGTTTGCCTTTAGTGGGATTACAATACCATGACTGTGAGGTTCAAATTACTCTGAATCCAATTAATGAATTATATAGTATTCTTGATGCTTCTGGGTTTCGTGTTGCGCCAGGTTATATGGTAAATTCTGATACAACTTCTATACAGACAAATATACCAAATTATGCAAATGTCACTAATAGTGCTACACAAATGAAGAATTTCTTAGTAGATTGGGGTTACAATACTCCAAATTTTAATAATTGGCCACTAAATCCTAGAATACAAACCACATATATATATCTTACAGATGATGATAGAAAAGTATTTGCATCGTCGTCACTTTCATATTTATATCAAGAGGTAAGAGCATTTCCTTTTCTTGGACTGTATAATAGGCAAATTCTTGATGTAGAATGTCATAACCCTGTATCAAGATTATTATTTATTACAAGACGCTCTGATACAATCTACAGAAATGATTTTAATAATTTAACAAATTGGTTCAATTATCCTAAACCGCCATTTGTACCAACACCAGGGGCATCACAGTATTTACAAAACTACAATTCTTCAGGACTTTTAATACCTCAAGGACAAATTGAAACTATTCGAGCATTACGAGTATTAGCGGACGGTAATGAAATTCAACAAGAAAAACCAATCGATTACTTTACAAGAATAACACCATTTCGTAGTCTAAATGGTGATTCTGATTATTTAATACCTGTCTATAGTTTTAGTCTTCATTCTCCAACAAATCAACCTGCAGGAAGTATTAACACATCAAGAATTAGGAATTTTCAAGTAGAGGTTGATGTGTACCCATTACCATTAAATACATCATATACATATAATTTATATTTATACGTTGAAAGTTATAATTTCTTTGAGGTTACCGCTGGAATGGGAGGAAAAAGATTTGCGGTATAAGTAGTATGAGTACAGTAAACTCAGTAAATTCACTTGTAGGGGGCACTGTAGATTCTCTTGACCCAACTACACCGGCTGTAATGGCTACACAACAAATGGCTTCTGGTTTAGGGGGTGGACTAGGTGGCGTTATTTTATCTATGCCAAATATTGGAGGGTCTTTTGCTAATTTTTTAAATACTATTGGTGATCAGTTACGAGGTGGTTTTAATTATGTTAAATCAGGTACACCTTCAAGTATTTCTACTGCAAATAGTGCAGCTCAAGATAATTCAGGTAATAGACCATCTGAAACACTAACACACAAAGTAGAAGCATCAGTTAGTTTATTTTTTTCAACAATATTTACACAAACATTATATATTGTATTATTTGGAGTTGCTATATTCGTTTGTTTGATTGGTTCATCCATAGCAGCAAATCATATTGGTACAGGTAAATTACCCATATATTATGCATATTATATGTTATATGGGTTTATTATAACTGGCATTCCGTTATATTTTGGGGGGTATATGGCATTAAAAGATGGGAATACAACTGCCCAATCTATTGGGTATATGACTGGAGGTTTTTTGGTTAGTTTTATACCAATGACTGTGCTGATATATAAAAGAAAAAAAAATACTAAAATATTTTATTCTTTATTAGCGCCTCTTATAAAAGGTAATTATATGGGATTATTTTCATATAACGCCGGCTCTGATTTATCAACTATTACATCAGGTTTAACTGCTTCTAGACCTCAAGTCTTAGTCAGAGGGTTATCAGATGGAAAGATGATAATAGGCCCGCCTAAATAATTAAAACTAATTCTACAAAGAATGACAGATAAAGTGAAAGGTTTAACAACATTTCCTTTTGTAAGTGTAGTGACACCTACTTACAATAGAAAACGGTTTATTCCATATTTAATAGATTGTTACAAATCACAAACATATCCAAAGGATAAAATGGAGTGGCTTATTTATGATGATGGTACTGAGCCAGTTGGCGATTTCTTCAAAAATCTACCATTTCCAAATGTACGTTATATTTACAATGACGAAAAACAGAATATTGGTTATAAGCGAAATCTACTAAACAAAGAATCAAAAGGTGATATTATTATTGCGATGGATGATGATGATTATTATCCTCCAGAACGTATTGCACATGTAGTAAATAGGTTTCGTTCTCAACCTAAAATACAACTTGCTGGCTCTTCAGAAATTTACATGTACTATACAGATATACAAACTATTTACAAACTAGGACCATACCATCCAAATCATGCAACAAATGGAACAATGGCATGGCTTCGAGTATATGCGGACAATCATAAATATGATGAAACAGTTACACATGCTGAAGAAAAATCATATTTAGATAATTATTCACATCCGATGATTCAACTTGACCCTTATAAGACAATGTTAGTAATGAGTCATAGTGAAAATACATTTGATAAGAAAAAGATGCGAACGCAAGAAAATCAATTTATTAAGAAAACATCTATGAAAATAAAGGATTTTATTAAAGAATCTAAGTTAAGAGATTTCTATAAAAATGCCTAAACGTACAAAACATCTATTATTAAGAAAATATGAGTGACCAATCTGCTTTAAGCATATTATATCAAGCATTTAATAATAGTTTGGAAGATGACGATTTAAAAACATATACACCAATAGATTCATTAAAAGTTGGATTGCGAAGACATCAACATGCAGTAATTGAGCGAATGAGCGAATATGAAAATACTTCATTAAATGGTAAGACAATTGGAAATAGTAAACTATATACTAAATATGGGATACTAGGAGATTCAGTGGGAGTTGGTAAAACCTTTATGGTACTAGGTCATATAGGTTTAATAAAAGCAGATAGAAATGTAATAGATTTTCCCAACTTTAATATGCATAGTAATAAAAATATGTATAGTTTAGAAAGTCATATAATAAAAGATATCTCTAATGTTGGATGTTTAATTATTGTTCCTCATACATTATTTAGACAATGGTCTGATGAAATCACAACAAAGACAAATCTAAAAGTGGCATTAATGAAGACAAAGAAGAATGTTTGGAGTGATAAATTTATGAGTGAAGTAAAAGCCGCAGATTTAGTTCTTATTAGTAATACACTCTTCAAGGAGTTATATGTTAGGTCACAAGAATTAAATTTATTTTGGAATCGTATCTATATTGATGAGGCGGATACAGTAGAGTTAATTTCTTCACTTTTAAGAAATCCTTTGCCGACTAATTTTATTTGGCTTATTACAGCTAGTTTCAGTCATTTACTTTTTCCAAATCATTATCATTTATATATTTATAATGCTACTTATAATACGTTCAAACTAAAACATACAATCCCTACAGAAATGGATTCATTTTTACAACAAACAAATCGACCAAATCAACAACTCTTCTATTTAACAGTTTATACACGCTCATCAAAATATTTAAATGAGATACTAAATGGGTCACACCCTTTACGAGGCCATAGTATAATTCGTTGCTCTAAAAACTTTATAAATAAATCAATATCGCTCCCACAACTATTTTCACAGATTATTATGTGTAAGCCTTCACTATCTCATACATTAGTGTATGATGTTATTAGTAGTTCAGTGAGACAATTATTAAATGCTGGCGATGTAAAATCTGCATTAGAGCAACTTGGTGTTAAAACGGAAAATAATCAATCATTAATTCAAGCGGTAAATGAAAGTAAGATAAAAGAACTTGAGCGGCTAGAAAAAACATATGAATTTAAACAATCATTAGAATATTCAAGTGTTCAAATTAAAGAAATATCACTAAAAAATCTTAAAGATAAAATTGACCATTTGAAAGAACAAATGGCAAGCTTGAAAGAACGAGTTGAAAACTATAAAAATGATGTATGTCCAATTTGCTACGATGAACCAAATGATGCGATTTTAACATCATGCTGCTCTCGGGTCTTCTGCGCTCTATGTGTACTACAAAGTATTGCTCGTAACCCTACTTGCCCATTGTGTAGAACAAATATGTCTCCAGCTTCTCTTAAAAAACTTACAACAGAAAATGTAGTAGTTTCAAATGCTATGGAAGTTGAAGATATAAATCAACCAAAGAAGAAAATAGATTCATTTTTTGAAATTATTGAAAAGAATCCAAAGGGGAAATTCTTAGTATTTAGTCGATATGATAATTCTTTTTTTCAAGTTATTGATGGATGTAAAGAACGTAATTTAATAGCAAAAGAACTAAAAGGTTCAAAAGATATGATTGCTTCTACATTAAAGAATTTCAAAGAAGGAAATATTAATATACTTGTAATGAACACTCTTCAAATGGGTGCTGGGCTAAATATAACGGAAGCTACACATGTTATTTTGCTTCATAGTATGACTCATGAAGAAGAAAAACAAATTTTAGGAAGAGCATATCGTGTTGGAAGAACAAATGAATTACATTTTATTAAACTTTTATATCCTGATGAAATACAATAAATCACTTAATATTATTATACATTGTTTCTAATGAAATAGCTTCATATCTTTTTACTTTATCGGGTTTCAATCCAGGTTCTTTTACTTTTAACTGTGCATACATAGGGGTTAGTCGAATAGGAACTTTATATTCTGTTGAAATCTCGCACAGAAGTTTCCATGCATTAAACATTGCACTTTGTTTTGTTAAAACTGGAGTATAATTTAAGTCATCACAATCTGGAATTTTAGAATCTGGTTTTAACGGAACTTCTTCATTCAATCTTAAACTAATATTTTTTAATTTCAATTGAAGACTTAATGGAAGAATTGACCAGCATTGATAGAAGAATGCCCAGAAATCTCCTTCATCACTTTTATAATATGCTTTGAAAAATGATGAGTATATTTTCCACGCTTCATTATTATTTCCAAGACTGCTATTAATACGTTCTGGAATATTTTCTAAACTAATCAAACTTGCTAGATTTCCTTCATTATTTTCAATATCTAAATCAAGCATTGGGTCCCATGTTTCCCATAATGCCCACCATGCAACAGGTTTTACACCTTCAGGAATTTCAATATATTCATCCTTAAACATTTCAACACCTTGAAACTGTCTTTGTAAAACTCGTAAATCGCCAGAATAATTTTCTGGGGGGTTCTGTCCTAGCCAATTAAATATTCTATCTTTTGATGGGGGACCTACTTTGAATGTTAAACATAGTTTTGCAATTTGTTGTAATACTCTAGAATCTAGAGTATTGCTAATTAATATAAGTGGACGACCATATTTACATTCATCACTTTTCAAATACGATAATAATTCTGATAATCCACCTTTTTCACCATTACTTAGTCCATCAATTTCATCAAGTAAAATTCCTATTCCACCTTTTTCACCATTTTCCATCATTTGAAGAATACCACCTTCTTTTAATAAGGGTAAAATGGTTTTACGAAATGATGCGCCAGAACGAGTATGACTTGCATTGAATTCAATAGTCTTTAAATTAGATTCTTTAAACATACGATGTGCAATTGTTGTTTTTCCTACTCCAGGATTTCCAAGTAACAAAACAGCGGAATAATCTCTTTTTTTAATCCATTGTTTTATTTTATCTTCAATATCTGGATGTAAGCATACAGATTTCTCTAGCATATTTATTTAGAGGGGGTATTGTTTAGACTGCTAAGTTTATGGTTTTGGTATTACATTATTAAATGTTTTAGCCCCATCAAATATACCTTCGAAGGTTAACTCTAATCTAGTACAGTCGGCAATAATACATGATCTTCTTTCATCATTAGGTTTATCAGTATATAAATTAAATCCATTACATGTACCTACTGTAATATTTGTTTTATATACATTATTTGCATCTTTTGATGCAGGAGTACATGGAGTTACAACACCACCTGCAGTATATTTTAATAATTTTTGACCAGGTGATACGCCAACTGTGTCGACGCAATACAATTTATTGTCAGTATTCTTATATAATGATAAATAATCGGGACACATATTTATTGATGGTGGCCATTTTGTAGGAACTGTTTGTTCAATAAAATTTCCTTTGGAGCTAAAGAATTGTATTCCAAACAGAATAAATAGAGTTAGCATACCAATTGTAGCAATGCCGGCTGCTAAGTATTTATTAAAAAGTGCTAGTCCAAAAAATGTTCCAGGTATTACTATAAATGCGGCAAAAATAAAAAAAATAAAGGAAAGATCCATTCTACTTAATATCATAAAAATTTATATTATAAATCTTTATTTTATTATTATTATATATAACTCATAACTAAGATACACACTACTTCGAAGTAGTTAGGGAACGCTCTCTAAATCAGAGATTTAGAGAGTGCCGAACTGGACGACGGGCGCAGGGATACCGCCACCCTCGTAGCCGAGCTCAATGTAGCCAGTGAGGTAGTCGGCATTGGGGAGTGTACCCAGACTCTGGCCACCCACGCCGAAGGTGGAGGCGGGAAAGACTTGAGAAGTAGCGTTATTTCCAGCAGCAGCGCCGGCATTGCGGACAACCAGCTGAATCTTACGGAAGTAGCGATTGGAAGAGAGCACGTTCTTGCCAATATCCTTTAGGAGAGCACCAGGAAAGCAGACGGAAGACAGTGCAGCGCCGCCTTGGCCAGCTATTGTTCCAGTGGTGTTAACCCACGCCCACTGGGCAGTAGAGAAGGTGGTGGCGCCCGCAGTGGGGTTGTAGGAATAGATGACACCGTTGAGTGAGCTGATGCTCATGAAGTGGGAAGGAGCGTTCTGGCGAGTACGGGCGGGAATGGAGGACATATTATACCTTGTATTTAGAAAATATTTTTGATTAAATTGTGAAATATTTTTTAGAGACCGGTGATAGGATGAATTTTGCCGAACTCAATAAATCAAAAGAAGAAGATTTACGTGGTCTTCCAAATACAACCGAAGGAACTAGATTCAAAAATCAAAATGGCCGTGTTACCTTTGGTCCATCTTTCGATTCTGGTGGAACTTCTCTTGTAACTCCCGGATTTAAACACCAAACCGAAGTTGAAAAAAATTTCATAGATGATATGTTACGAGGAAATTGGGAACAGAATAATTTAAGCCGTGCTTTCTTTTCTTCTGAAAATATCCGTGGTATTCAAAATTGTATACGAAAGGATGTATATGACAAAAGCGGTGACAAAAAATACATAATAGATGACCAGTCTGTTGATGAACTTAAGATTATTATGAGAGGTATATACTATCAATATGCCCGTAACCTTGACACAAATATTAAAGAACAAATTATTGATTTAAATCAAAAGGTAATTGATTGGTCGGTACCTCATGTATTAAGCGCAGTAGACCATTATCATTATTACATTAATGATATTAGCCATATGCCAGTTCCCATGCAACAGCCTCAAAATATTAGCCGTGCCGGTACCCGCAGTCTTCCCACAAATCCGTTTGTATAAATTCACTTTTTCTATTAAAAATACTTAAAACCTCTTTACTATTATTAAATATGGGGAGTAAAGTTCTCATGAAGTTTGCGTAGCTCAGTTGGTTAGAGCATCGGCCTTATATGCCGAAAGTCAGGGGTTCAATCCCCCTCGTGAACATTGGTTAAGCCATTTGAATTCTCTTATGAATTCAAATGGCTTTTTTTGCTTTCTTAGTTTTCACAGTAACTTCACTATTCAACAGTGCTAGACGGTCTTTCTTCATGCTAGTCCAGGCTGTCTCAAACTCATCAATTTCTCCTAACCACATTTGGGCCGCAGTAGTATTCTCTAACTGTTTTAGTAAGTCTTGTGCTTTCATCACAGCTTTCTCAGCATCTTCAATAGCAGTCGCTTTTACACGATCCATACGTAGACGCAGTAGATACTCATAAGAATCTACATTATCAGGCTCAGTCATATTAGTAATTGCTGGAAGACTGTGCTTCTTCATAATACTTACAATCTCATCGTCTTTCTTACGTCTCAAGTCAATTGTGTTGTTCAAAACGCCCGTAAGGAATCGTGCCTTAGCATCAGCTTCCAATGCATCTTTTCTCAATGTATCAATCTCTTTCTGTCGACGCTCTTCATATTTCTTAAGACGCTCTACATAGAATTCTTCAATCATATCACCAACACACTCATATTTCTTGATTTTCATGTCGCTTGTAAAGGCGACCATATTTGTTGTGCGCCAAGTGCTTGCCAATTTGAAACGCTTCTCAAACTCAAACATATTCTCTTTCGCATCATCATAATAATCGGGGTCTAGATACAAGTCAAAGCGAATATCTACGTGATTATACAAATCTTCGTAATTACGCAATACAGGCTTCTTTGACTCTTTGTCATTTGCATCACACATTTCTTCTAGGAACTCCTTATAGTCAGTAGTCCAGGTTCCAATTGGCAACTCAGTAACACTAACCATTTTCTTTGTATCATCAAATGTGTAGATACCCTTTGTAATCCATACACCATTCTCAGAATGCTGAACTGCACCCTTAAAACCTAACCAGTATGGCCGTAGCGCAATATTGTTAATTGTATCACGCTTTCCAGATAACCGGTCTTTGAGTAGATTCACAACATCGGCGGGGTCATGAGGAGGTACATCAGTGCTGAATCCTGTACCAATGCCAATACAACCATTTACAACTAGCATGGGAAGTACTGGGTAATATGTTTCAGGCTCTACAATAAAACCATCATCATCAATATGCTTTAGAATACATGCATCTTCTTTTCGGTAAATCTTCTCAACAATAGACTCTAGATGAGTATGAATGTATCGAGGAGAAGCAGAGTCCTTGCCTCCAAGAAGACGAGAACCAAACTGGCCGACTGGCGCAAGCAAATTGATATTGTTTGCACCAACGAATGTTTGAGCAAGTGAGATAATTGCCATATTTAGAGATGCCTCGCCGTGATGATACGAAGCATGCTCTGATACATAACCAGCAAGTTGAGCTACACGCACTTCCGCTTTTAGATTACGTTTCAAGCAACCAAAGAGAATCTTTCGCTGAGATGGTTTGAAACCATCCATTACACTTGGTAGAGACCTGATATTATCACCATTACTGAAATGGATGAGTTCATCATGAATGAAACTGCTGTAATCTACCTTGCTATCTTTTACAGTTACACAGCGCTTAGAGTCATAATTACTGAGCCACTTTTTGCGGTCATCCGCTCGTTTCTTATTAAATGCGAGTGAGAAGTTCTCATCTGTTTCCTTATCATAACAGTACTTGATTTCATGAAGATTACGGAACCAATCTTGAGCCTCTTCAGGTGTAGAAGTACCCAATCCTTTGTAGTACTTCAGATGCCATCCCTTGAAACCATCACCTTGCTGCACCTTCCACTTATCAAACTCTTGTGCAGTGTAGAAAGATAGAATAACATTCTTTTTACTCGCTTTTAGCAAAGGAGTGGCAAGAGAGCAAATGAAATTACTCTTCATGAGCTCAGGCCACTCAGCATGGAATAGATTCATCAGAAGACCCTTGATGTGAGAGCCATCTAAATCTTGGTCAGCCATTACCATAATACGACCATAGCGAAGACTTTTAGAATCATTGTACTTTTTACGCTGCTCTAACCCTAGAATCTTCTTGATTGCAGTAAGCTCTTCATTCTTTGAAAACTTCTCTTGAGAGATGTCACGAACATTTAGTAGCTTACCTCGCAGAGGGAATACACCCCAAAACTCACGGCCTACCACTTTGAGACCAGAAATAGCGGAAGTAGCAGCTGAATCACCTTCCGTTAGAATAAGTGTACAATCATTACTCTTTGTAGTGCCAGCATGTAGAGCATCTACTAGTTTAGGCATTCCACGTAGCGTCTTCTTTTTTGTTCCATCGGTTTTCTTAGCATCTTTGACAGCCTTTGATTCAAGAATGCTCTGGGCCTCTTCAAGAAGCCCAATCTTAATTAGCCCTTCTGCGAGTTTTGGTGATGGCTTGAACTGAGAGCCAAACTTAGTAGCGGGTGTTGTAAGC
>Ga0136644_10000684_pt1 | contig 27015 bp, 29 predicted proteins | sample C_130820_EF_Meta_FD_94780 | JGI IMG/M metagenome (GOLD analysis project Ga0136644, IMG submission 94780) | Freshwater microbial communities from Lake Croche, Canada to study carbon cycling - C_130820_EF_MetaG (v2) (version 2) | ecosystem: Environmental > Aquatic > Freshwater > Lake | place...
AGCCATTGTAAATTTTGGGTATATCCGGTATAAATAGGGGTCTTGTCTAATCTCTCGCAATAAAGAATCAATTTAGGAATATCGACAATAGTTGATATATTGGTTCGTATAACAAAATCCACGCTATGTTTTGCCAATAAAAATTCAAATGCTTTTATTGTTTTATAGGTAATATTTAGGTATTCTTCTTTACCCTTCACATAGACGATGTCGTCTTCTATCATGACATCGTTTTCTTGTTCCTCTCTAAAACTGGTGAAATAATAATGGACATTCTCGAATCGATGTGCGTAGGTGCGTTGTATATCTCGCATCACGCGATATTCGTCATTATCCGAATAGATGGCTAAAATGAGTAGTTTCATCTATTACAGATATAATAATAAACATACCGACTTTATATTTAGGCATATTTCGAAATATACAGAAAATTGAAACATATAAATAGATGCTACTCTATTACACTATATCTGCGACAATGCTAAGAATATCGAATCCCGACACATTCAGACAAAATATCCGCGCAAAATTGGAGGGTATTGTGGGAGGCGACCCCGTCATGGCCGCCAATATGGAAAAGGGCGTTTATAATTACGCTATAAAAGAGGCGAATTCTAAGAAAATCGTCAAGAAGTGGGAGAATACTCATTTCTCGCAAATCTACGTCGACCGTCTCCGCGCCGTCTATATCAATCTCAAAGACCCCGAATTATTGGTGCAAATTAAGACGGGGGAAATCGCCCCGCAATTAGTCGCCCAGATGACACATCAGGAAATGAAGCCGGCGAGATGGCGCGAGCTCATTGAGCGAAAGGTCAAACGGGACGCTTCGAAATATACTATGAATATTGAGGCATCGACCGACATGTTTACCTGCAAAAAGTGCAAATCGAAGCGCTGTACGTATTATGAGCTGCAGACGAGGAGTGCGGATGAACCGGCCACTATATTCGTGACGTGTCTGGACTGCGGAAAGCATTGGAAATCGTAAAAGCATTGTAAATCCTAAATCCTATAGAATAAACTGTATATTATCCCCCTGTAACGACAATAAAAATAAATATCGCTCCACTAGTTCCGGGTATATTTGTGTATTATCCCTTATATTTTTTGATACGTCGGTGCGCTCCGATGGCGTCAATAACCCCCAATAGATATTGAACTGGGTTTCGACCGGTTCAGCATTGAGTGCGCGGCGATACGCATCCAATTGATAATGGGTGCGTATACGATTCCCCGATTTGTCGAATATATACGCCCTCGAGATTATTTCGAGGTATTTTTCTACAGTGGTGTGAATATAAATTACAATATCATTTACCATCCAAAACAAGAATTCGCGGACGACATCCTGACCCCAATGGATACTCCAATAATTGTAATATAATACGTATAATTCTCGCCGACTTTCTAAGAAGTTGCGTATATCCTCTTGCAGCGCGATTGGTTGATGACTATAGGTATATCTCCTAATATGCTGAATAATGTCGACGGGTAATCGACGAATACATTGGTCGAGTGTTGTCATATACATTATTCGGGTATATTTTCTATTTCGCTTTGTCTAAAAAGATAGTTTTCTAAGAGGAGGGACGATGCAAATGTTCGCGTTTTTATAGTTGAATATACTGATATACGCTCATCGGGTCTCAAAATACCCCAATACACATTAATGACCGTATTTACGCCGTTTCTTTGTATTCGGCGATGATATTGTCGGAATTCTTTGAATGACTTATATCGCTCCCCCGACTTTCGGAAGAGGGAGATGCGATTCATTATATAATTATGTCTTGGAATAGTGAGATGTATATAACATATAATATCATTCACCATTCGTAATGTATAATCGGGCATCTCCTCGGCCCAATAAACCGCCCAATAATTGCGATATAATCCTATCATTTCCCTCTTTGTTTGCGTGAAACTTTCAATGTCTTTGCGCAAAAGGAGGGGTTGATATTGACGTGTATAACCTATAATATGCTCCACAATGTCTTGCGGGAGACGTCGAATATAGTGATTCAGAAATGACATATATATCTTAGTGATATATGTTATTTTCGGAGGGGGGAGGGGGAGGGGGGTCATTTAGACAAAAAGGCGGCGACGAATTCGTCGGGGGTCATAATTGGAATACCGTGTTTTTCCGCATATTCGGTTTTATTGGAAGTATCGGTCTTCGATTTCACTACGAGAACAAAAACATCTTTAGTCATACTGTTTTCTAAGGTGGCGCCATATTTGGCAAGGGCCTCTATAATTGTTTTATCGCGAATCTTAGTCATGACAACCTTTTTTTGATATAGGGGGTGGGAATGAGATATAACATGATTAGATAGTTCTGGTTCCGGACCTACATTCGTACTTGTTTCGGACCCCTTAAATAGTATTTTATATCCAAGACCACATTCTTCTAAGAAGGCCATACATTTAGGAATATTTTCGACGAAATCCCTCGAATTCTCTTTTCCAATCCCATTGACTGTTTTTAACCGCTCCTCCTTTTGTTTAGGCGATTCTTGGGAAATCAATATATCTGGATATGCATCTAAGATGAGTTTTATTTTGCGCTCGCCTAAACCCCGGCCCATTTTGCCAGATGCAATTATAATGTCTAAGATAGAGGCACGGCCGACCGAATCGTGAATATTGTGATACAATTTATCGACCGTCTTTTCTTTGAAACCCTCTACTTTAGCGAAATCGGCTTTGGACATTCGCAGAATCGCCGGAACGGTTTTGAATCCCGCCGCAAATATTCGGGCGATATTCCCCTTTCCTAGACCATCGACGCCTATCCCGGCGAAAAAGGCGGCGGCGTTTTTCTCTTGGACACCGGCGTCCTCCCCCGGATTCTGTAATATCACATCGACCAAGGTGTCGGTCCAAATATAGGGGACATCGGGCATTTTAGCCGTTTCGGCGGCGACCGTGACCTCGGTAATATAGGGTATTACATCTCCCGACCGGACAAGCTGAACTACGGCACCTATACCAATCTTATTATCTTGAATGAATTTGCCATTAAATCCGGTGGCATATTCGATGGTCACGCCGCCCAATCTTAGCGGTTCTATGCGAATCCGGGGTTTCAAATAGCCGTCCTTACTCGCACTCCAGATGACGTCGACCACTTTGGCCTCTGCCTGCTGGTCCGATATAACCATCTTGAATGCGAATGCGTGCTCCGGATTACCCGATATTCTTGGATATATGTGGTCGTCGGTCACAATGACCCCGTCAATTTCATATACATAATCCCGCCGCCACTGCAAGAGGAGGGAGGAGAGGAATGTATTGGACAACTGGGCAACCGTCTCGTTCCGAGCAATTTCGAAACCTTGGTCGAGTAAATAGGCTAATTGCTCGGAGGGTCGCATGGGGGGATGGACTACCTCGTAAGCGACGAAATGCAAATCGCGGGATTTCTGGTCCGCCGTTTTCCGGTTAATGATGCCCGAAACCAGATTGCGCGCATTGGCGAATTCGGTCTTGTATTTTTCTTCAAATACTGTTTTAGGCAATATAAACTCCCCGCGAATGGCGACGGGTTCCATTGACCTGTGTTTAGGCAGGGCCAATACCTTCAATAAATGGCTAATATCCTGGCCCACTTTGCCATCCCCACGTGTATATAATTTAGGCGAAACGGGGTCCATCACATATAGACCACTGACCCCGTCCAATTTGCACGAGAGGACGTATTGACCCGCGAAACGCCGTGTCCATTTCGACAATGCCTCTGTATCGGGTTTGATTTTATCCATCGACGCCATTTCGTAGGGGAGGGCGACTTTAGACGGGCCTTTCGTCCCCGTCGACGCGCCGACCTCCTTTATTGCCAGATTATTGGGGTATTTCCGCTCGACATATTCCTTCAATATATCGTACTCCGTATCGGTCATTAGGGGGGTTTGAGTATTGTAATAATCGGCATTTGTCAATCGAATCATATCGGAAAGAGTGTGTTCATTATGTCCGTCTAAGACGGAAATGCCCCGGCGTCGGAAATCGGCGATTTGCCCCCGAATATACATCATCTCTATTTTCGTTAATGGTTTTTGCTCTATGTCCTTTTTTATCCTTATTTTCCGTGTTTTTCCCGATTTTCCCTTTTTCTTCGATTTCGTTTCCATATACAAAAACGCTATATTTTTATGTATATGTGGGTACGTAGATTCTTCGAAGTACAATGGTCTAAACATTGAACTTGTCAATGGTAAAGACAATATCATCATACCGGTTTTTATTCGGTCTCAAATCATAGACCTTTATAAAGGGTTTCAACTCCTCGGGAACACGACTTTTGAGTATGTCTATCCAATCCCATGATTGGACGTCTTCGACAATTAATATACCATCGTCTGTCATTAGGGGCGAATATAATGCAATAAATGCCAACATACTTTCTAGGGTATGTGGCCCGTCGTCCAACATGAAGTCAAACCTGATATTTTTATCTAAGAAATGCCTTTTCACTTTTTCTGCATCATATGCATTCGCCGACGTGTACAATATAATATTACTCTTGTTTTTCAGCTCGGACCATACGTCATCAATATGCATAATATCCATACCATATGTAGTTGCATTCGTAAAAAAATCGCTCCATAACTTGATACTACCACCATTGTATATTCCCACTTCGAGGACATTTTTGGCGGTCTCTTTTTTGCCGTTTAGCAATTGTTGATATAGGGGTAAATAAGAATGCACTGTATTTTTGTCGGTCCGTGTATTATCCGCTAAATCGACTAAACTCATTGTATATTCACTATTTAGAGTATTTATATTGATTGTCTGACGCAACCTATATCAACAACTCCAAATCCCGGAATCGCCAATATTCGCATCCGCCGTTGGGTAAGGGGCGTTTTATGATAAAGGGGATTTTCTTCGCCTCGTATTCTTTGAGTGCAATCAAATAGCCGTCAATGACCGTTGGCTCGACCTCGACGAGGGCCTTCGCACCCGAATTCAGCTGTTTTGCGCGCTCGCCCAGTACCCTCGCCTTTTCGTATTTTGTGATAAAGGGGAATGTCCTGTGTAGGGGGTCCACAATAAGACCATTCGCATCACGGACAATCGTGGCCAGTACGTCGATTTCGTCGTAATTGTGCGCCTGCATTTCCGGATGATGCTCGGTGATAATATTGTGTTTGGTGCTTTCGTCGAACTTTTGCAAATAGTGGTCGTCTTCCTCGTCGTCGTCGTCATCGACCATGTCGTCGTCCTCGAATTCGGGGAATTTAGGGAGAGTGGAAAGGCCCGTTCGTCCGCGGTCAGTGCGCTCGTCGTCGCTGTCCCCGATACTATCGGCATCGGCATCATCATCGTCCTCGCCCTCTTCCGACAATTCTTCTATATCGCCTAAATCGACCTCCCCCTTTATTTCGAGTTTAGGGCGTTTTTCACCATATTCTTCGTCGTCGTCCTCATCCTCCTCATCGGAATCGTCGGCACCTTTGCGGCGTCGAGTCGCCCCCTTACGCTCGTCTTCGTCCTCTTCTTCGTCGACATCGGAATCGTCAAATACATCATCAACGTCGTCATCGGTAGGTTTGCGGCTCATAATGGTTGTATATGTAATAGGTATATTTCTAAATATGTTATTTACAAGATAATATATTTAGACGTTCAATTTTACACTCTTGATAAAAGACATAAACAATTGCGGTATAATATATTATCCATTGTTTGTTTGTTATTATGAAAACGCTCATCCATTTTATCAATCGAGTTATAAGAGAACAGACCGCCAAATCGGCGAGTCCTTTAGGCAGATGGAATATCGACTATTGCGGGACCAAGTTGGCGAAAAAGGTCGATTTTGCGAATGAGGACCACTGTGGTCCGTGTGGCCAATATATACTCAGTCAACAGGCTTCGGAAAATCCAGCTTCAGTCGCAAAACCCCCTTCAGCACTGATTGTCGCGCCGTCTCTTCCGAGCAAGCTAATAGTTCGGCCACTTCCGCATTCGTCCTAATACGATTGAATTCAAAATCGTATTTATATTGCATCGCCCGCCGGGTGAAATCGTCCATTTGTCCCACTTTTATCCACGCTTTTTCGAATACTTCGCGGCTATTAATTGTATCGAGTGGGTTCTCGCTGTCTGACCTATATATATCATGAAATAACCAGGATTGAGCATACCCCAGTAGGGGGGTTTCTAAGCGGGTATTATAATCGGCCATTTGGGCCAATGTATAATTCCCCTTGTCCATGACGCGCTCTTTACGTGGGACACTGCTCATCGAATAATGGTCCGTCAGTGTTTTGTATAGCTCCCCCTTGACATAGAGTGTCGAAAACGGGATGAAAGCATATTTGCCGTTGTATCGCTCAATCGATTTGTATAGTCCGATTTTGCTCGATAATATCAAATCCTGTTTCCGAATATTTCGGCATTTGTTGCGATGTTTGTATCGGAACCGCGTGGCGCTTTTCACCGCCCACTTCTCATAAGAACGATATAGAATTCGATTGATTGTCCGGCGATGTAGGGTCGTTAGTCGCGGATTGCGAATGAGCCGGTCAATTTGTCCCAATTGGGGCGTCGTTAAATGAAGGGCGACGACACTGGTCGTCGCTGCCACTATAATCCATGTCCACATAAAATAAAAAATATGCATCGTAGGTTACTAAGTATAGGGCTAAATGTTTATGCTTTTTTAATATATGTATTATTTTGATTGGACTCCGCTTTAGCAATCTAAGCATCGTCCGTTTTCCACGTTGTATCGCAAGTAGTACATATATACAAATATTTCAAATTGTCGTCATCATATCGCATATAAATAACTTCGGCCCCCTTACTGGAAGCAGATGCCGCTGAATCCGCATCGGCATGTGCAACGGAAGTCCCGTGTGTCGCACATTTGGCATTCGGACAAGGAATATTGTATATTCGCGGTAAAGTGGGGTCCAATTTGGTATATTGATTGATGATATGGTTGAAATTCTGCTGCTCCTTCTTGAGTTGCGTGTTTAATACACACGCCCCCTCTTCAGCAATACTATCATCCCGATGTCCGCAGTTTCGACAATAATAGGAAAGCTGGTTACTGTCCTTCTCATTGATACTGATATAATACATAAAATTGCATTTGACACAGAACTTCATAATATTAGTATATGCTCTTATAATAATATTATTTATTATCTTTTAGGCGAATCAATTTTATCGCCTATTTCTTCGATTTCTTCTTCTTTTTCTTGTCCTTCTTTGTTTCTCCTGGAGCCGCGTCGTCGGCGTCTACACTTGACTGTGGCGGGTCATTGGATATGATTGTATTTTCTATCGCAGGTTCGACCGATGCGGTCGATGCGACCGGTTTAGCTAAAACCGAACTGGTTTCTTGCCGGTCTCCTTCCACCTTGAACACCGCAGGTTTCTTAGTATTTCCCCCCTTTTTGCCCGATTTAGTGGGTTCATCGGAGAAATCGTATGGCACATAATTCTTGGCCCGCTCCGCCTTTTCGGCCTCTTCTTTAGCCAATTCTTGGGCCTGTATCAATTTCTTTTGTATAATACGGTCACGCATCCGGTCCTTGAGAGACGACTGCTTCGCCGCACGCTCCATGGCGACAGTATCGATACGCGCCCCCTTGGGGACATCACCCTGACCCATTTGCTCGAACATATCTTTGAATTGCTCCATTTGTTGCGCCCCCTCTTCGCCCAACATGCCTTTCATCATATCCATCATTCCACCGGACCCCCCCTTGCCCATTGTCGCCATGAATTTCTTGATAATGCGCATTAGGTTCCCCATTCCCTTGCTCCCCGCACCCCCCGGGCCATTTAGCGATTTCAACAGATTTTGTATAATATCGGACACACTGCTCGAGCCATCCGCCGCCGCACCCATCGATTCGAATAGACCCTTCATATTGTCCATTTTCTTCATGTTTCCGATGACCTCGCCCACCTCCTTTAGCAATTCCTCTTGGGAAATATCGCCGCTGCTCAACTTCGCCTGCAATTTGTCACTCACTGTCTTGATAATCGCAATGATTTTATCGGGGTTCTTCATGGCGTGTTTCAATAAATCTTGGATACTGTTGATTTCGCCTATATCACCCAATAGCCGCTGAATGTCTCCCGAAATCTCTTCGGCCAATTCTTGGGCCAGGGTCCCGATTTTTCCGCTAAATAGATTCTTTATATGGTCGTGGATGTCGGCGGCGTCGGGCCGCTCCTCTTCTCCGAAATGGAAGGTGGTATTTGGGTTCAAATCGGGTCTTCCCGATGTAGATGCAAATTCGGTCTGCTCCCTAAACTTCTCAAATGTCTTGCCCATTTCATCAAAAGCCTCGTCCAATCCGGCATCTGTAGTGTCCGCGCCTTCGTCTGACTCGCCTTCGCCACTAAAGAAATCGCTCATCCCGGTAATGGCCTCGTTGATTTTTTCAAATAAATCCATATTTTCCATATTACCAAAGAGATTCGCCGAATTGCCGAATTTCGACTTGTCTTTGACATTCTTTACTATAGTGAATAGGACGAGTTGCAAATATTTCCACAATGCCTTGCGCGTTTTATGTGTAATATCGGCCACATTGAAGAGGAGTTTGAATTCGACCCCCGGCAAAAACATCGTATTCGTCTCATTTTCCGGCTCGAAAATCTCCTCATTCTGATACAATATATCAAAGAATCGCTCGGGATATACCCCCGCACAGTAATTGTATAGGCCGTGCACGTCGAGTTCCGATACATCCTCCTTTGTCCAAGATTCCCACAAATAGGCGTATTCAGGAAACGTCAATGAGAGGTCGCGCGTCATATCGTAAATAAGCGTTTTGAAAACATCGGGGACCGTTTCTGCCATAATAATATAATTCCTATACTATTATTTTTATACTCTTACCGCAAAAAAAGATATTTATATGGATATTGTATATTATGTTCTTTACACCTTTTCGCAACAAAGATGCGCAAAGGCAATCGTCCATCATGTCTGCCCCCTTTGGGGGGCTATTGAATGAGAAATGGTTAAAAAACGTCTCCCAATTTGCGAACGTGGGCGACTATTTGCCCATTGTTTTGGCCGCACTCTTAGTCGATATGGTTATATTGGCGCGGGTTGCATTCGACAGTCTTCATATAAAATCGCTCAATGATTGGTATATTCAATTCGGCGGATTGGCCGTTCTGGCCGATGTACTGAGTATTGTCATTGGTGTAATTATTGCGCGTTTCCTATACACACTCTTTATCAATGGATATTCGTTGGTTGCGTTTTTGGGTCTCACTGTGGCCGTGCAATTTGTACACGATGTCCTTTTTGCGGGATTTTTCTATAGTGTTCCTCGTGGGAAAAGTGCGATTCTCGACGTTTTCAAAGATTATGCTGACGAAGTCGGCTATACTATCCTATTTGCCGATGCCGCAATGATGGTTTCGACCGTCTTATTGGGGAGTTATTTAGCCAATTTTAGTGTGAATACGAATATTATCCTGTTGATTGTATCGCTCTATATCCTGCCGTATTTGCTCTATACGGTGAAAAAAATCTAACTACGTGTGAATACGTGTGAAATATCTAACTACTTTGTATTTTACTTACCTTTACGACGATAAAGACCGCATGAGATTGGCCTGGGTCTGTGTTTGGTATGGGGAATCGGTGTTGTCGGACATAGTATGTCCCCGCATCATGTTGCCCATTGCCAGTGTACCCGCCCGACCGTTGGGTGCACTATTGTCATCGTCATCATCTGAAGCCTCTCCGGGCCATGAGCCGGTACAAGCATTTGCGCGGCCAAATCCAGCGAAACTGCGACCGCGTGATTGTGGGGTGTAACAGTAGTAGGATGGTGTCGACATGAATCGGACTTGGGCCCTTTTGACTTCGGTCTCCGGCAGATTCGTGACGTTGTATGGCAACTGCTTGCCCTGCGATGTCTGGCGGTTGGTGCAATACATTGTTCCGAGGTTGGTCCCCATTGTCTTGTTTGCAATGACTAAATCGTCCTCCAGCACTTTCATGAAGACATCGTTCGCCAGGTTGTTGTTTTCCATATATGTCTTTATGTCGGTGTAGAACGCCTCGATATTGACGCGAGTCTTGTTGTAGTCTTGGGCAGTGAGACGATTGGAATAGTCGTGGAGCTGGGACGCATGCCACAACAATTGCTGGGTTCGCAGACGATAGATGTCCTTGGTGTGGTCTTGCAATACGAATTCGCCCGTCTCTTCTTCGGTCAATTGCGGTAATACATCGATTTCGGTGATGAATTCTTGCGCCATGTCTTCGACCCTTCCCGTCGCCGTAGTCGCGTCGACGCCGAATATCTTGCCGGTGAGTTGTAGAGGTGTTTGTGAGCGAACATGATAAGTCTTTGTTTGACCGCCGTAAACGGGCCCCGCCGTCTCGAGACGATTCGTCCACTCGTTAGTTCGCCAGTCGTAGACTTCGCCGCCCTCGACTTCAATCGCCACGTTTTCTAGCGAGGGGTACAAGATGCTGTGGATGACCGCGCCATACACTTCACCGGACAGTTCCAGGTTGTCGACATACCAGTTCTCACTGCGCGATTTCTTGCCCATTGCATCGAGTAGGACGGCGTTGTGACGATTGCCATATCCAATAAATACATTGCGGAATGCGGGGTTAATGAGGTCGAGTAGCGTGGCGTCGCTGACCTTTGGATAAGCGTCGCCGTCCGTGAGTTGAATATGGGCGAACCGGCGCGATTCTCCGGAGGCGGCATTTAGCTCCCATACCTTTGTCGCGTCCTTGAGCGCAGCGCCGATGTTGGTCGACGTATTCGGTCTGATACGCTTCACTAGCAGTTCGAGTTCATTCAGGTTTTCCTGGGTCACGCGCGTAGCATCGAAAATCGTATGCACGTCGGAATCGAATGTATGTAGCGTGACGACGACATCGGCGCTTGTATCTGATAATAGTTGGAGAATACGACAAGTGGTATGGTTGATGTGCTGTTGCTTGGTCCGACCGTCTCCGCATTTGTCATCCATCGACCCCGAGCAATCCACACTAATCAGTAGATGTACAGGGTCTTTGCATAACACTTCGGAAGTGGACGCGATTTCGAGTTTGACGTAATGGTACGCGGGCACCAAAGGTACATCGGCTTCGTTCGCTTCTGTCACGGGCTCTGGCTCGGGTTCGGTCACGGTCTCGGGCTCGGTCACGGTCACAGGCTCGGTCTCGGTTTCGGGAACCAAATCCGAAGCCAAAGGTACATCGGCTTCATTCGCTTTCGCCTCAAGCTCCGGCTCCGAATGCGTCTCCACCTGTGGCTCGAGTGCTAATACATCACCAAATACGTCAAATGGTAATGGAGCAGTGTGTGGTATAAAGGTGGCAACAATATTGCCATTATTGATTTCGGTCGTTTCGTTCAATAGTAGAGAGCTCATTATATTAAATACGCTGGGTTTGTGCATTCTGGACTATGGAATTATCCCGAATCAATTTTATGAAAAATAGCGTCATCGATTTTATATGTAAAATCGATGATTTGGAAACTCATTTTATAGATTCTTTTGTCACTATTATTATATAGAAATGTATGGAAGAAAGTCAAAGAGAAATACAGCCCAAAATAAAGTAGAACTTGCATATGTTGATGATTTAGTCAAAGTTGAAAACCCTAAAAAAGATAATTGGTATTACTATTGGGTTGATAAACCAACTTTGACGAAATCGGGCGTAAAACTAGAAGATAATTCTAAACCTGTATATGTAAAAGGAATATATAAAGGAATATATAAAGGTACGTATTTTTTTCCTTCGCACCACGGTATACCTGATGTCTATTTTCCAGTATCTTCTCCTGAAGTTTATACACTAAAAAAAGGTAATGTTGCAGATAAAGTTGCAGATAAAGTTGCAGATAAAGTTGCAGATAAAGTTGCAGATAAAGTTGCAGATAAAGTTGGTGTTGTAGGTCACGGTAATGTTGATGTTGCAGGTAATGTTGCAGGTAATGTTGATGTTGCAGGTAATGTTGCAGGTAATGTTGATGTTGCAGGTAATGTTGCAGGTAATGTTGCAGGTGAAGTTGAAAATTATGATCATGACTTTCATACTGAAGGTGAAGGTGAAGGCGAAGGTGACGAATATCCACCTGACTTTCATGAAGGTGGGAAAAAACGCAAGACAACAAGAAGGCGTATACGCGGCAGAAGAACCACCAAAAGCAGAAGAACCACCAAAAGCAGAAGAACCACCAAAAGCAGAAGAACCACCAAAAGCAGACGAACCACCAAAAGCAGACGAACCACTAAGAAAACCCAATTCAAATTATTTTGAATATAATAGATATAAATTGTATTCAAAAATGCGCGTTTACACCTTTTCTCATTTATAACGTCCACAAGTAGGCAATAAATGACTATAAAGGCAATATTGCATTGCACAATTGAAATGCGCAATGGTAATGGTGTAAACTCGATGATTTTGTTGTATTACCACCTATGCTTCATTTTGCGACTCCTTCCACCCCGTTTAGTAAAACGCGATGGAAGATGCACGACATCATATCCCGACGGTGCACTCATTCCCATACCATAAAATGGGTGCCTATAATCCTGGTCACGACTAAGAGACGCCATTATTCGCGGGTCCAAAGGATTGAGATTCCGCTCAAATACTAATTCTCGCCATAGTTCGGGGTCACTTTCGACTAAAAGTCGCATCGATGGATAAGCACTATTTATAGCAAGATTCATATCCATAGGCATTCGTAAAATGGGGTCGGCATCTCTTCGATATACTTGATTTCTCGCCTGAACGTAATTGTAGTCCAATGCGGGATTGTGACCATATTGTTCGCGAATTCGATTCATAGACTCCACTACGATTGGCTCCATATCTTGTTCCGGTAAGTAATTGGGAACCGTTGCCAGTGTTCGCCTTTCTTTGTGTGGACGAATGCGCAGCGTCTTTAGTACTTTATGCAATACGCGTTGACCGCGCGTTTGGGCAGCATCCGGTTGATGCAAATAGGTGGTTGCCGAAGGTCTTAGCCTATAATAGGGCTCGGCATCGGCAACGGTTTCATCTAGATTCACACTGCGCCAACCTTGGGATAATAAGCGAGCCCTATCTTCTGGCTCAATTGGCAATGGAATATCGCTTGGTGAAAACCCCACCGCCCGTCTTGGGAAAACAATATCAACTTCTGCTTCTACTGGCGACGCATTCGAGCCTCGCGATGAGCCCCGCGAAGACCGGGACGAACCCGATGACCTGGACGAACCACGCGAATTTGACCGAGTTAATCTTCGAGACATATATATTATTGCAAGAAAAAATACCCATACCTTATATATTATGGCGTTTATTCACAAATTCAATATTGAAACAATGAAAACCGAATTCCGCGACATCTTGGTAATTTACCAAGAAATACAAAACAAACGAACCCTGATACAAGGAAAACTCGCCGAATTGAAGGAAATATACAATAAACTCATCAAGGACAACAATAAAAAGATTTTCCTTTTTTGCCTCGATTCCTTCTATTTTCAATATAAAGTCCTCAACCACGAAATGGAGAATTTATCGCGATATATATCCCTCATCAATAATCGGATGTATGGGGATTACTACAAATTATACAATATTATCATTCTACAATCGACACAATGCAACATCGATACTAAGAAAATCGCCGACCAATTGAAAAAATACCCCACATACAAAGATTTAGAGCCATTCCACGAATATGACATCGACCATACTAAGAATATTCATCAGGAAATCTTAGTCGTCATCAATCAGCTCTATTCGTTTTATTCCAATAAGGAATCCAGTATCAACGAATACAATGGCAATACCAATATTGGTATATCAATTGCCAATTTCATTAATACCCTCGAATATGAGAACACACTCGTCCGAGAGCAAATTGGATTGTATAGTGGATATGTGACTTTTTTCCACAATACCCAACGTACGTATTTGTCTAAACTTCTTAGTAAAGTACGCAATTTTCAACAAGAAATAGAGGAGGACATCTTAGTCAATGGCCGACCGAAGGCATCTGCCTTCGACATGAAACCCGTCGTTACGAGTATCGAGACCTTTTTCGAACCGATTGCATTCGAAGAATGCGAACTTCAATTGGAATATACCGAAATCGAAACATTTTTGAACGAATCCGAGGAGATTATCGAGAAAACGGAAACCCTCATTGGGGGGCTCGCCAATTCGACGATTTCGGGCGAGGGTGCCGGCGCGGAAAATGACCCCGTCTTAGAGGAATAAACTACTTCGCTTTCATATACCACGCCATATTGGCGGCCATTTCCTCTATTTTGTCGTCCTTTTCCTTCAATTTCTTTCTATATTCCTTGGTCATATTGTGAATACGGGTTTCGTAGTACAACCGTATACTTTGTAACTGTTCTCTCAATTCTTCTATTATTTCGTTTTGCGTGTGTACACAGGCGTGTAGCTCGGATTCCGACTCCATTTATAGATAATCTGTAATATATTTATATATATTATAGTGATATATATGTCTGCACATGAGACGAGACCGATTGATTGGAATGCACCTGCAAAAATGGGGGCATTTAGTCCAGTCAATCCATTCGCATTAGAGCGCGATACAATCTATTTATATCACCACGAAAATGACGATTTCACCGAAACTGCGGATTATTTCGAACAATACGGGGCAATCCCTTTAGGGGATTATATTGTACAATTCAAACGATATAGGCCGACCACGTTTCTCCAATACGATTTCCCCGTGACATGGAAACAATCGTCCAGAGTGAGAATGCCCGTTGAGCCAGATGAGTCTAAAGTGACGAAAACGAGGGGCATGTATGCCCAATGCCGGATTTTGTATTACCGCGGACCCGATTGGGATGGTAATACGAGTCCCTGGATGTTGGTGGACGAGCTCGACGGGGCGTTTGGTGCAATACATGTGAATCCGAATGGGGGGCGAATGAATACCCCCCTCAAACCGGGGGCGGCGTCCGGACCGACAAATACAATAGATTATTATCTGGAAATTGATTGTATCGCTCGGTCGCCGAATCGAATCTTTGATTTAGGCGCTTTTTCCAGTTTAATCAGTAAAGAGCCCGCCGGTCACCCCGATTTGGTCCAACGCTCTCTGAAAGAGGTGGAACCGGGTCGGGGGACGGCGGTGAAAATGGCGACATTGAGTCGACAAATATCCGCCAATATATCGGACCAAATGGACGAGGCCACCTGTTGGGCATATACGGTTTCCCGTATTCTCCTGAAATTAATCCGCCAAATAATTCCCGAGATGTTTGGCGGATTGATTTCATCCGAGCATTATTGTAATAGTGTGTATCTTAGTCATATGATGAGGAATCTATCATATCACGTGGCGATATGTGACGAAGAATGCTTCGAACGGGGGGTGGGGGACGGAGTGGCGGCCAATAACTTTCTCATGTTCGCTTTCATATACAAAATATTGATTAACAAATATGGCTGTGGCCCCCTATGGTCATGGAAGGCGATGAAATGGTTCGTCAATTATAATATAAATACGCCGAATAGTCGATTGATGGACGTCGCCTATATTGCAAAGACATTCAAGGCGCCGAAAACCCCCAATGGCCAGGAATGCGAGCATCCCGCTTTTTTCGTAGAAGAACGCGATGTTTTGCGTATAGCCGGTATTATGCGCACTTTCTTTGATAGACTATATCGAATTGAGGGCGAGACTGCAATTAGCGATTCTATACGGGCCTACCAGTTCACCATTCCGCCCACGGGGTTAAGTCGTGAAATGGCTGCTGTTGTAAAATACGTTCTTGGTAATGGGTATTATTTGGGTTTATCTGGAAAAGAGAATGAAACGCGATGCTCGCATATTATTACGGTAGTCAATTACGAAGAGGGGGAGGATGGTGTCCTCTATATTACCGCGAAGAACTCATATGGTCGGACGTCTTTGTATCATGGGGGGGTACAAGTTGCGCATAATCGGGGAAATCTAAGATTTGCATTTACACCTGAAATAGCTTCCCTATACAAACACATGTATTTTGTATTGCCGTCTTCTCTCATTGAAGACGATTCGCGGAGATTACCGGGTCTGAACTATTGCGAAACAACGTCGGACTGTCAACAACAATATGGTGATGATTGGAAATGTGCCCAAAATAAATGTATAAAGGTTTTTCCAAGATTTTTAGATACAATGTCAAGTACAAGACGGCGGACTAGTCGCCCCCATCGTTCCGTTCCTACGCCATCTAAGCGCCTAACTAGTTTGACTCGTCGTCGACGACCAAATAGTGTATAAGGACACCAATACACCATTAAAAATAGTTATATATTACATTATACGAAAATAGCTGCCTTCTTACCCGCCCCGCCCCTACATTGTTCTCAATACATCAATACGCGTTATATATTTTTTCTTAGGGTCAATGAATATACACATCTCCTTCAATAGCTGAAGTGCCTTTTTGGGGCACTTCATCTTCATATCGTATATCAATTTTATAATACGAACACGCATGCCGGTGACCCCGTCTGGGAAATAGTAGAATCCCTGTCGCAACAAAGTATTCGCCTTTATATAGATTCGGCGACCAGAGGCCGTCTGCATGTCCAATACCTCTGGAATATTCGTAATTTTGATATATAGTCCTTTTAGCGCCGTCATGGAGAGGCGACTCAGGCGCCTAATCGGGTTATATCGGGCTTCCAATAGATGATACTGTATATTGTATGGCAAGAATGACCCGATATGATTCAATACTTCGGTCGGAAGGTGCGTTTTCAGGTCATTGAGCGAGATGCCGGCGGATGCGTCAACCGCCCGTCCACGCATCTCATTGATGAGCAATCGCGTGACATCGAGTTCCCGGGTTTTGCCGTTTACCTTGTCCTGCGCCTTTGACAATTTTGCCTTGACGCGTTCCAGAGCATGCTCGGCTAGTCGGCGCGCCCGATATTTCAACTTCATTTCCTTCTTCATATTCCGGAGCTCTTGTTCCGCTAAACGAATCTTGGTATTAAACTGAACAATGTCGCGCGCGGTCTTCACCATGATGCCATTATCGCGGCTCATCATGGATACTTGCTCGGTCAATAGTGCCGATTCTTCCTTCAGTCTCTCTTGAAGTGCGGCTTGAATCGCATGCTCTTTCTTAGCTAATGTCACGCAGGATTGAGAATACATGTTATAGTGAATGGTTGGAGAGGGTTGTATAGTGTTCGTTCAAAAAAAAGTGTTTCAATTTTATGGGGGTAGACTATATAATGACCAAAAAGTCGAACAGTTTAGATGAAAAGGACCCCGACTCAATAAGTGTGAATAATAGTGCGAGTTCGAGTTCGCCCAAGGTCGAATGGTCACCCGAGAATGAGGCAATTATGGTCGAATGGTGCGACGTCGCCCAATGTTATAAATGGCTAAATACCAAGGCCCATGACAAATATTCGAGTAAAAACGCGTGGATGACTATACCCATTATTATCCTCTCCACTATTAGTGGAACCGCCTCGTTCGCCCAAGCGAGTCTGCCCCTCGAATACCAAGTTTATGCCCCCATGATTATAGGAACCATCAATATCGGGGTCGGCATCATGTCCACGATACAACAGTATTTGAAGATTTCGGAGCTCAATGAGGCGCATCGCGTGGCCGCCATTTCGTGGGACAAATACGCCCGAAATATCCGGATTGAATTGGCTAAAGACCCCAATGAACGAATGGACGCGGGGCAATTCATCAAAATCAACCGCCAAGAATTCGACCGGTTAATGGAGACATCGCCGTCGATTCCGCCCGATATTGTCGTCCAATTCAATCGCGTTTTCAGGGATATGGAAGGTTTCAACGAGCTGAAGAAGCCCGATATATGTAATATCATCATTTCCGCCGAAAAATACCGGCATAATTGGTATAAGGAAGTGGGCAAATCGACGTACAAACACGACGACCTGTTGTCCGCGAATGCCACGGTCAGTCAACAGGCCGAAATCATTCGCGAGAATTCGGAATATTTGAAACGCCGCCATCAAGAAGAATTGCTAAATTTTCAAAAAAACCAAGAACTCCACAATCGGGTACAGAAGGAGGCATTGGAGCATATGACTAAGATGAATGCACAAATACGGGTCATCGACGAATATGTCGCCACTTTTTACGGGATTTACGAACGCCGGCCTTTGACGGAGGAAATCACCGACCACTTTAGCGATAAAGACATTGACAAGGCTATTTTGCAGGATTATTTGAATAAGTACACCCTTGAAGACAATATACAATTGTCTACTGTATCACCCGAAGAAAATACATTAAACGTGGTTAAAGGTCATGATAATGTATAGGATTATTCGGCACTATCATTGATGATAAATCGCCCATAATTATTGTTAGATACTAAGAGAATGACAAAGAGGATGGAAATCCATCCTAAAATATGGGTTATTAATATGGGGAACGAATCGACGGGCGGAATTGCGCCTTGGACAAACTGATATATGAACCATCCCATAAAGGCGAATATGAGTGCTAATCGATATTTGGACATGTTATGCCATTTCTTAGGAAAATACAACATATATTCGGTAATCCACATAACCATTCTTTGTGGTTTGGTCAATGTGTTTACTGCCCAGCGCTTGTTTTTTAGGTCGTCCAATATATCAATATTATTGTTTTCCGAGAGATAGACAGACGGTAATCGATAATTTTCGACTAAGAGGTCGACGAATTCCCCTTCCAAATCTTCCATTTCGCCGTCTACGGGTGGTGTCTCATCCGATGACGGGTTGGCTATAGATGTATTGGAATTTGCATAAACGGTGCCAGTAGCTGCAGTGGAAGCAGCACCAGCGTCAGTACCAGTACCAGCGCCAGCACCAGCACCAGCACCACTATCCATCTTAGAATTTGCATAAACGGTCCCAGTAGCTGCAGTAGAAGCAGCGGTAGTATTATTAGATGACATTATATAATAATACTTATAATTATTCATATACATCTATCTCGGTGAATTGACGGTCACGTTTAATGCACCACAATTGTATGTCATTTTCTTTGAAATAGATGGTCGAATTATCGGTGGCTAAACTTTGGGTAAAGGCCGATTTTTCATCGTCGCTTATATTTTCCAATTTTTTCAATATATAGCGAGCATTATAGGTAAATACGGCGTATTGTCGAATATCGGCCTCGTTGTTATTTAGGGCGGCGGATGAGAAATAGAAATAATTTCCGAACCAGGGGTGGTCATATCGGTCATCTACGATATCAATCGTTTGACCTGCATCGACACTTTGTGTGTCGTCGGACTCCCCCTCTAATTTCTCTTGCGGACTTTTGCGCAAGACATTTTGATATAGTCCCCCATCGTTTTCACATAAATACAATAATGCCGGTATTAAAGAACGCTGTTTATTATCGTCCAATACGTGGCCTAAATAGGAATTGGTTTCGAAGAGACTATATAGGTTTGTGGAAAGGGGTTTTCCTAAGATAGTACGCTTGTTCGTAATGGAATAAGGTATAGCCCATGTATATTGGTTCGCCTTTGGCTCTGGCCATTTCTTTATACTGGTCGAATCGACAAAGACATATAGTTTGCCATTTACAGAGTCGATAATTCCCCGATAAAAGGATTGGAATGAATTATTGCTAAATTCTTGGTCTAAATGGGGGAATATATCCAACATCTTAGAAATACATTCATTTAGGAGTAATGTGTGCTCAATCGGCCCATCCGTTGTCTGTTGGTCGGGAGATGATGGTGGTGGCGTATTGGTGCTCTGATATTTGAAAGTGGGGAAATCGACCTCGACTTCTGAGGTGTTTACCAAATACATGAGTATCGGGTATTCTGCATCGCTATAAATCTTATAAATACAAAGATAGACGTCGTATTCTTGGGGTGCCGCGGACATGGTAAAATGTTGTGTCAATTCTTGGTTATTGAGATAGAAATATTGTTTATTATCGACTAAATAATTGGCGGCGGGACTTGTCGACGCGGTTTGACCAAAGGATGACATTGACATAAATGGGCTCTCTTTTTCCGTAGTGGAGGAGGGCGTTTCGTCGTGTGGTGTGTTTTCTTTGTCAAATGTATCGACCCCCTTTTCTAAGATTGACCCACTCTCTTCTTCTGGTGGCGATGGGTTCTCTAAAGAATCGGGTCCTTTTTCTAAGATTGACCCACTCTCTTCTTCTGGTGGCGATGGGTTCTCTAAAGAATCGGGTCCTAAGATTGGCTCCGAAGGTTTAGGCATTTCTTCCTTTTCATCTATTTTCGGAACGTCCGACGCCAGAGGTTCAGAATCCATCAATCCTTCTAAAACCGGTGATTTTACAGGTGTGCCCTTATACATTGCTATAGTATGAGGACCGATTATATCTCCCCCGACCGACCTCGACCCCCACAAAATATATTTTACAAAACAATATAAATAATACACTCCATATATACTATCAGCCAGCAAGTCATATATAACAGCCAAAAGCATGGAATACGAAGATTTTATGGGGTCAGATTGTCCGGATATTGACGAGTCCACACTCACTTCGGTGTCGGTCTCTATGACATCAGATGCAAAGAAACGGAAGAAGATGGTAGAAGATGCCAAGAAATTAGACAAAGGTTATCATAAGGTAAAGCGTCGCGAGGGCCGACACCAATTTAATGTCGAATTTTATTCGACCTCTTATTGTCCGGGATTTCGCATCCGAAATGCCATTACCGGCATGTATGAAGAGGGGGTGACGGTCGGCACTCGCGATGAACACCTCTTTTTCGTGGTTATTCTAGCAACCGGCGAAACCGGACAGACGCCACCCCACTTGTATTATGATACTCCCGAGCAATATGAGCGTCATTTCAACTGCACCGTTTCGGAAGATACGAAGGAGCGATGGCGGGAGCGCAATCTAAAGGAGAGATATAGGCGAAATATGGTGTCCGAACGCGAGGCGACCAGGCGCGGTCATGTCTTGGTACGATAATGACTCGAAACGACCATAAATAATATATACAACTGATATAAAAATATTAGTTGTATAATACTAACGATGTTGAAATACTTTTTTATATGGCTGCTCGCAAGCAGCAACACTGTAATTGCATTTTATGGTATGGGTCGGTTCAAGCTATACAAGTCGGGTATAACGGGTAAGCCCATAGACCCCCAAATGGAAGGCATGGACGGCCGATTTCCGACCGTTCCCGAGGACAAAGATTTAGAAGCCGAAATCGCATTCCGTCGATGGCTATATCAACTCGAAATGTTGAAAACCCTCGAAAGTCCGCGGGTCGCCGAGACCGAAAAGTTGAAGCGCGTGCAAGAATACGAGTATTACCAAGAGCACACGAAATACATTGCGAATTTGTTGGGTGGTGGTCTCGACAATCCTTTCGTCTAATTCATACAAACCAAATCGAATGATAATACAAATGAGTGGGCGCGCTATAGCCGTCTTCGACGGAAAAATAAAGGGCACTGTCCATTTCACCGAATCGGTGAATGACCCCAATATAGTGGTCATCGACATCCACCTTTCCGGACTTCGGAAAAACCATTTGCACGGATTCCATATACATGAATATGGGGACATGAGCGACAAATGCACTAGTATGTGTGCCCATTTCAATCCCTACGGTAAGACACACGGAGGGCCGGATATGGCGAATCGCCACGTGGGCGATTTAGGCAATTTGAAAACGGACGGCCAAGGTGTCGCAAAATACCGTATGACGGACCATATGATACGGTTGCGGGGGACGAAATCGAACATTATCGGTCGCGGACTCATTATACATCAAGATACGGATGATTGTGGTATGGGAGGCGACGAAGCGAGTTTGGCAAATGGCAATGCGGGGAAACGGATTGCATGTGCCGTTATAGGACATGCCCAACCAGCTAAAGGTGGGTGTTGAGAAATATTATAGGAATATACTATAATATGTCTACGTTTGTATCGAATTACGTACCGCAATTATCCCTCAATAATTTTCCCCAATTGGGTCTGCCAAATATACCGCAACTTTCCGTTTTAACCAATATACAGGGCGTTCCCGTTTTAACGATTGGTCTAATTGGTCTGACGACATTTATTTTAGCATATGTGACTTTGACCGAGGGTACGGCTTCGAACGAAACATCGTCGTCGAACGACAGTCAGCCTGCATCGTCGGGTGAATCTATGTTTTCATCGATGCCGGCAATACCAAATCCGTTTTCATCATCAAGTGAAGAGGAGCGCGCGGGGGGTGGTCCCAGACGCCGCCGTAAAACGCGCAAAATTAAAACACTAAATAAAAAAAGCCGAAGGAAACATGGCTAATTCTATAGTATTTGCATTATTTAACAAGTGCCATTCATTTCCGCAAACGACGTCTCCCAATCGTAAATGTATCAACGTGCTTTCTGATATATCCTTTGGCAACAAATTGGCGAGTTGTTCTATTTTCTCCAATACAATATTAGTGATTATATCAATATTATCATTCATATTGTTATTTCGTTTTTCCGCGATGTACCTACTTCCAATCGAGTTTGGATGCTCAACAAATATGTCGTTTATATCACCTTCACTCAAATCCAGGAAAACTAAATCACCCAACCGATACGACGAAATCATTATTATATACATTTATTTTATTCGTCGAGTTCTCTTTTTTCCGCGATTACCCTTTTTAGATTTATTCTTTCCTTTTCTGTGTTTTTGGCTTTTTTTGTGTTTTTGGCTTTTTTTGTGTTTTTGGCTTTTTCTGCCAGAATTGCCACCTTCTTCTGATGGTGCGACTAATGGTGTGTCTGATGGTGTGTCTGATGGTGTGTCTGATGGTGTGTCTGATGGTGTGTCTGATGGTGTGTCTGATGGTGTGTCTGATGGTGTGTCTGATGGTGTGTCTGATGGTAGGTGTAGACCCCCATTATCTATAAAATTAATATAAAACTTATAAATTTTTTTAATTACATCCATATTCAATTTTTCAGTATCATCCATGTATGATAAACCATCTATTTGATATTTATAAATCGATAAACTATACATGAATAAATCATGACCTATTAAAATTTTTCTGATTTTTCCTAATAAATTTTCTATAAATTCTTTTTTTTGTTTCACCTCTTCTTTTTCTTCTTTGTTAATGACACATATATTAATACCTATTTTTTCTTCTAATTTTTTGTAATATTCTTCCTCTTTATTTACTAGGTTTTCGCATGTAAAAAATACTGATATGAGAAAATTCATGATTTTATTTAAATAATCAATTAAATCAATAAAATTTTTTAATAAATCCTTTTCGCCTGTAATTACGCGGTTTTCGGTGTCATGTCCTTTTAATATTCTTTCACGCAAACTCATTATAAATTTTAATTCACGAAAATGTTCATATTTTGCTTCTAAACTAAGTAAATCCGCGCGTTCTGTTTTTATACCGGTAAAATCAGTACGTGAAGCATTAGAAAAATCAAATTGAGGATATATAGTTTTTTTAATTTCATTAAGTTCTTTTTCATATGATTTATTATCAGGTTTCAACTTGTTTAGACAATCTAAAAAAAAATTTGTCTTTAGTCGAAGGCATTGAATTTTCGTAATCCTCAATACTTTTATCAAGAGCATCTAAATATAGTTTATTTATGTTTAATATGTCCTTTTTTGTATTTTCTATATTTTTTAATTTTGATTTAAAATCTTCAATATTTTTGTTTCCTTTTTTTTCTTGTTCTTTTGTTTTTTTTGCTTTTTCTAGTTTTTTTGCTTTTTCTTCTAATCGGTTTTTGTTCCAGTCATTTAGTTTATTAAAAAAGGATTTCATATATATAATACACAACGAAATAATTACTAAACATCTTCTAAAATCGCCTTAAATGCTGTATTAATGACACCCGGATTTGCCCCTATAATAACATCGTCCGGTCGATAATCGGTATTACCTCGCTTATAAATAAGTATTGCAGGAATACCGTTAATGACCCGCTTTTTCTTAAGGAATCCATATACATCGATACATTCGTCTACATCGACGACAATCGGTTTCACGTGGTCCGCCCGCGTAATAAAGGCTTCGAACCATTGGTCCACTAGGGGCTTGATTTGTTTGCATGGGGCGCACCATTCCGCGCCCAGCTTAATAACGACATATCCCGGGTTCTTTTCTAAGATTTCCTTCAACTTCTCCAAGCTCTTGATTTCATAGGAAATCGTGGGTTTTGTCGGTCCGTCCATTATACTATACCATTCCCTATTATTTTATATGCATTCTTAGTATTATTATATTGGTGTGTCCGCATCCGCGGCCCACATATGATGAAGGCTGAACCATTCATCATAATAATAATGTACACGATTTTTCACGATATTGAATATATCGGGCCGTCGGAGACAACCGAACGCATACATATTTTGGTCCTTCCCTTTGAAAACCCCCCGTTTATCTGCTTCGTCCAAGATTTCGATGTATAGGGATTTGAACGCCTTCAGGGCGGCGGAGCCGCCCGCGAATATTGTCCCCCCTATCGTAACCCTTTCCTTGAATCGGTCGGAAATGGGATATATAGAATCCACTGCATAATCCGTCTCGGAAAATGGAACGATTTCTAAGAAATTCACTCGGTCGAGTAAGAATTGGCGGGGGCACGGAAACCCCCTAAATTTAGGCAAAACATGGCGGCATCGGAAAGACCCTATATCGACCCAGGCAAAAGCCTCCGTCGAATAAGGATTCGAATCCACTACATCGGCCACCATGAAAATCTTCTCATTCCAGATTTTGTATAGTGCGGGGTTGTGACCGACCCCCTTTTCGCCGTCTACTAAATAGTCGAAGTCCCAACTCCATCGGGAAGTGGTGAAATCTTGGTCGATTTCGCGAAATCGGTATTGCCGATTCGCCGTTTCCGGGTATTTCGCAATAAGGGAGGGTCCCGTCTTTGCATCGGTATAGATGACGACGCGCATATCCATCGCCATAAAATTCGCAATCCATTCGGCGTATTCTTCGTGGGGGCGTTTAGACGGAATGGCATAATAACATGTTACGACGGTGGTCATTTGATATAGTTATTATGGGGAGGGATTTATATATTGTTTTTGTCTAAATAATTGTATTCTTGGATAAAGGGGGGCAATATAGTTTAGACGAATTTTGATATTTTAGTTGGAGACCAATATGTTCGTTTTCTAAGAATTCGGATATATTTGATTAATATATCGACATATCTTAGTAAATATGGCTGGTTTTAGTAAGAAATTTAATAAAAGGCCTAATGAGGAGCCTACTTTTATTTGGACGACTTTCGTTAGGAATTCCAAAGAAAGTCACGAACAAACAAAATTAACTGAATTTTTATTTGTTTATGTGATTGAGAATTTTCATTTATTAAATGAAAAAGTTTTCAATGGAAGTGTTGGACTACCATTTAATTTTGCTGATTCTCAAGGAAATGAAATAACAACTATATGTAAAACTACATCTAGTTTTGAAGCACCATGTGTATTTGCATGCCATAGAATTTTTACCGATATAGATGATGATAATTTGGTATTAGAAAATTTTGGAATTAAGCGCATTAGAAATAAATCAGAGTTATTAACACGCTATATATGTGAAAAATTACTCATTGTTCCAATACTAAATACCTGCGAATATTGGTTATGTGTAAATGGAGGCGAGAACAAACCATGTACCAATATTTCAGACGAAAATATATCAAATATTTCCATTTCTCCACGCGGTAGTTCTCCACTTGATAGTTCTCAACTTGATAGTCAACCTACTAAACGTACTAAACGTACTAGAACAGGCGGGAAAAAACATACGCAAAACAAAATACTAAAAAGAAAATCTTACCGAAATCGAAGAAGGACGAAAAAGGCGAAACGGTCCAAAACGCGTAAAATATATAAAAAATAAGTCTATAAATACAATATAGGTGCTCTTTTAGCTCAGTTGGTTAGAGCATTCGCTTAGTAAGCGAAAGGTCTTGGGTTCGACTCCCAAAGAGAGCTTTTATGTTTCATGTATTGGTATTATTTAGGAAAATATCAATACATGAAAATTGCTTTAATCTTCTACCGCTTCCAATTCTTCTTCTGATAATTGTATCATACATTTGCCTAAACCCCCTTTGGACTGAGCGCCAGTAACCCCTTTAGGGTCAATGTCAGTAACCCCCTTGGACTGAGCACCAGTAACCCCCTTGGACTGAGCGCCAGTAACCCCCCTGGGGTCGAATACATGGAACCACGTCTTATCATTTGCCCAATTAATTTGCATCCCCCCATAATGCGTACTTCGAATGCTCCGTATCCGATAATTGCATTTCTTATAAAACGTCTTTCTCTGTCGCCACTGATTCTGGAAAATATCATGCGGGTCCACTATATCAACCACAATCGGATTATCGTGCCGGGTTCTCAAGATACGCCCCACTGATTGTGTAATATCCGTCTTAGGCGTCACCATGACCAGGGTCGACAGTGTTTTTATATCGAGTGCCTCCGCCGCCATCGCATACGTCGCCAATACAATCTGTTTCGACTCCGTTTCCGTTAAATCCCGCTGTTTCATTCCACCCACGTAGAATCCCGCCGCGGCGAAGCCGCAGTAAGTAATCGCCTCATACAAATAGGTCAATAACGACCTATTGTGAGCCAATATCATAATCTGACTATCGGGGGATTCTGCGACTAAATCGGCCACAACTCGGACGATAAAATCGCATCGGGGCCCGAAAGCACACAGTTTGGTAATCATAGAGCTGTATAGTGTATTACCGCGGAAATCGAGTATGGGCTCTAAGAAATCGGCGTCGCCACTTACATATTCGATGGCTCTTACTGAAACGACGTCTTCGTCTTTGCGCGATTCCGTGTATATTTTTGGTCCGATAAACATATACAAAATCTTGGTCAAACCGTCCTTCCGCTCGACTGTCGCGGATAGACCCAACATGCAGGGCGTCACTATTCTCAAGAGTGTCTTGGAAAACTGCTCACTGCCTATACGATGTACTTCGTCAAT
>Ga0136644_10000688_pt1 | contig 26950 bp, 28 predicted proteins | sample C_130820_EF_Meta_FD_94780 | JGI IMG/M metagenome (GOLD analysis project Ga0136644, IMG submission 94780) | Freshwater microbial communities from Lake Croche, Canada to study carbon cycling - C_130820_EF_MetaG (v2) (version 2) | ecosystem: Environmental > Aquatic > Freshwater > Lake | place...
ACTGGGGTATCTGCATGGGTAACAAGCAGGTGCTGGGGATCTAATTGGCGTTCTTGGCCATCGAGGCTCACCAAGGTTTCGCCGGCTTTGGCCAGGCGCAGCCCAAAAGCTTCGGCACCAGCATTTCCCAATTGGTCGCTGTCGTAGGCATGCAGGGGCTGGCCGGTTTCGAGCATCACCAGGTTGGTGATATCCACCACGTTGTTCACCGGCCTCAGGCCAGCGGCCTCCAGCCGTTGTTGTAACCAGGCGGGGGAGGGAGCAACGGTTACCCCGCTTAGAGCTGTGATTGAAAAGAGGCTGCTGTGGGCGCTGAAGGGGCCAGGGTCAAGGCCTTTGGCATTTGGGCCTGCAACCACCCCAGGGGCCTGCATGGGCACCTGCTCAATGGCGGCCACCTCCCTGGCGATGCCCAGCATCGAGAGCCCGTCTGGACGGTTAGCGGTTATTGCCAACTCAAGAATTCGATCATCCAGCCCGAGCAGTGGGGCCACCGCTTCGCCTAGTTCGGGCAAGGCTCGGCCACTGGTCTTTGCCAGTTCCTCCAAGTCCACCAGGCCTTCGGCACTGGTCTGGAGGCCCAGTTCTGCCAAGGAGCAGAGCATGCCGCAGCTATCTACCCCCCGCAGTACCGCTGGTTTGATCGTGAGATTCACCGCAGGCAAAAAACTGCCAAGGGTGGCCACGGCCACGGCCATACCCTCTCGCACATTCGGGGCGCCGCAAACAATTTGAAGCGCTTCGCTGCCGCCGATGGACACCGCGCATATGTTCAGCTTTGTGGCATCGGGGTGGGCAGTTTTACTGAGAACCCGGCCTAAAACCACCCCCTGGGCCTGGGCCGCCAGATCCTCATCGGTTTCCACCTCAAACCCAGCCAGGGAGAGGCGTTCCGCCAGTTCCCCTGGGTCGCTGCGAAAGGGAACTAGCTCCCTGAGCCACTGCAGCGACACCCTCATGGGCTGGTTTCCAAGGCCCGCGGATCCTACAGAGCGCTGACAGTCGATCCGTTAAGCTGCTGGATTGTCACACCGCCAAGCACAAGCGGCGCAACGTCCTTATGGCCAAAAACAAGGGCGTCCGGATCGTGATCACTCTCGAGTGCACCGAATGCCGGTCCAATCCCGCCAAGCGGACTCCTGGGGTGTCCCGTTACACCACCGAGAAGAACCGCCGGAACACCACCGAAAGGCTGGAGATCAAAAAGTTCTGCCCCCACTGCAATAAGTCGACGCCCCATAAGGAAATCAAGTGATTTCCCTTGGCATTGCCTTCGGCAGCAATAGCTGAACCTTTCCAGAATTTCCCTCCATCCAATCCATGTCTAGTTCCTTCTTTAAAAAGCGTCTTTCGCCGATTAAGCCCGGCGATCCCATTGACTACAAAGACACTGACCTGCTCAAGAAATTCATCACTGAGCGTGGCAAGTTGCTGCCCCGTCGGATGACCGGTCTTACCGCCAAGCAGCAGCGGGACCTCACCAATTCTGTGAAGCGGGCGCGGATCATGGCCCTGCTCCCCTTCGTCAACCCCGAAGGTTGAGGGGCGGGGCTGAGCCCAGACCGTGAAGCCCGGAGATCTGGTTGGGATTTACAGCGCTGAGCGACAGCCAGCGCTGGCTTTAATCGTTGAAGTTCGCTCTGGCAAAGCCCTATTGCGGTTTGCCATCGACCGGAGCACCAGCTCCCGTGGGGTTCCCCTGCGGGAGCTTTCTTCTGTGGCGCCAGCGGCCGATTGGCCCTCTTCGGCCCTGGAGGAAGCCCTTCGGGCAGCACCGCTCAGCGGCAATCTTCTGGCCACCGCCTGGACTGAACAGGCCCGGCGGCCTGAGCCGCAGCAGCCCCTAGACCTGCCGCAGTTCACGCGGCTTCTCCATGGTCAACCCCAGGCGTTTCACCTGGCCGCCGCCTGGTTGGCCTTGGCCGGGGCCCAGGATTTGTTTCGGCTTCGTAAGGGGGAGATCCTTTGGCGCCATGCCCAGGATCTCCGCTTGCTACGGCGTGATCGTCGGCGCCAGGCCCTGCTTCAGCAGGCCCAAACGCATTTTCTCCAGCTGATCCGCCAGCGGCAGCGCTTACCCCAACCGCTGCCGGGGTCCCCCCAGGCCCAGCAGCTTGAATTACTCGATTCCTTGGCGGCGGCTGGCGCCTCGGGGGATCCCGCCGCCCAGCTGCCTGTTGATCTGGCCCAGGCCCTGCGCCAGGCCGGCTGGGATGGCAGCCACCACGCCCTGCGACCGCTGTTGGTGGATCTGGGTCGCCTGCCGGAGGGGCAACCGCTCGGCTTGCTGGGGTCTGCTTGGGCTGCCAGTTTTCCCAACGATTGCCTCGCCGCCGCTGAAGAACTACTACTGATTAGTGACCAACCCCAACCCGGCGACGCTGGCCGGCGCGAGCTCAGCCAATTGCGGGCCTTCAGCATTGACGATGCCGACACCCAGGAGGTGGATGATGCCCTTTCCCTGGAGCAACTGGAGGATGGCCGCCAACGGCTTTGGGTCCATGTGGCTGATCCCCACCGCCTGATTCAGCCGGACAGCATCCTTGACCTGGAGGCCCGCCGCCGTTCCACCACCCTTTACCTCAGCGCTGGCCTGCGGCCAATGGTTCCCTTGGCTTTAGGGGCTGGCCCCTTAAGCCTCACGGCCGGCCAGCGGCGGGCGGCGGTGAGTGTGGCGCTGGAACTGTCAGCTGAGGGGGAAGTGCTGCAATGCGAGATCCTGCGCAGTTGGATCCGGGTCACCTACGCCCTCACCTACGCCGACGCCGATGAATTAATCGAGCTCGCCCCCCCGGAAGACCCAGACTTAGCCCAGCTGGAGGCACTGTTGAAGCGGCGGCGCCACTGGCGGGAGCAGCGGGGGGCCCTGGCCATGGAGCAGGCGGAGGGGCGGCTTTTCCGTGAAGCTGGCGCGTTGGCACTGGAGATCAGTGAGCCCGGCCCGGCCCGGCAGCTGGTGGCCGAAGCCATGATCCTGGCTGGAGCCGCCGTGGCGGCCTGGGCTGAGGGGCAGGGGTTGGCAATGCCCTTTCGCTGCCAGGAGGGCAATAGCAGCCTCGCCCCCGAAGCACTCCAGGCGTTGCCGATCGGACCGGTGCGTTGGGCCCACCAGCGCCTGGGGCTGGGGCGCAGCAGGATCCATGCCCAGGCAGGCCCCCACAGCGCCCTGGGGCTGCCGGCCTACCTGCAGTGGACTTCACCGATTCGCCGCTACGGCGATTTACTTGCCCATCGCCAATGGCTCCATCACAGCGGCGCCATCCCCGGCGAGCCCCTGGCTGCCCCAGCCCTGGGGCCCTGGTTGGAGGCCTTAGACCGGTTAGGTCGGGAGGCCAATCAAATTGCCCGGGAAGACCAGCGTTTGGCCCTACTCCAGTGGCTGGAGGCTACCCCTGGGGGGGTGGCCCCCCAGGAGGGGCTGTTATTGCGTTGGCTTCGGGCCGATGAGGGTTTGGCCTTAGTGCGTTTAGACGCCTGGGCAATGGAATTGCCCGTGCGGCTTCAGGGGCAGCTGCAGCCAGGGGATCGCCTCTTGGTGCAGCTGGAGGCAGTGGCCGTTGACCAGGATCTGCTGAGGCTCACGGGCATAGCCGGTTAATCCGCCACCAGGGCCCCCAGGGGTTGGGCCGCCCCCTTAGGCGCAAGTTTTTGCCATTGAAGGAGGCGATTCGCTCCTGAACGGCGGGTTCGAGGCTGATCAGGGGCCAGCGCTGGCCAGCACTGCAACCCCACCAGCGGTCAGCAGCCTCGATGCTGAGCTCCATCACAACCTCCTCCTCCCCAGGTTCTGGTGGAGCCTCGGCGGGGCTACCGCCGGCTAAGGCATCCGCCTCTGTGGGCCCGTCCTCCAGCCAGCGCTGCTGGGCCTGACGCCATCGGGGGTCATGCCAAGGCAGATCAATTAATGGGGCTGGGCCAGAGGGGGCGAGGGGATCTGCCAGCAAGGCAGCCTGTAACTCTGCCACTGGTAACTGGCCAGGGAGCAGGGATTTTTGTTGGCAAAGGGCGGCGGCCAACCCTGCTGCCTGGCCCACATTCAGCACCAAGGGCCCCAGGCGGGTGGCCCCGTTGGCCATATGGCTAACGCTGATCCCCTTGTCGGCCATCAGCAGGTTGAGGGCCTGGGGCCCATGCAAAGCCCCGAAGGGAATACAGAAAGGTGTGCCACTCCATCGGCCACCCCAGGGCTGGCTTTTGGGGGCTAAGGGCCAGTCGTTGCCTGGGTAGTGGTGGTCGTTGGGGTAATTTCCCACGGCGATGCTCTCGCGGCGCTGGTCTCGGTTGGGGGAGCCCGGCAGTAGGTCCTGTTCCAGCACCGTGCTGCAGCCGATTAGGCGTCGGCTTTCACGCCAGTAAGCCTGGAGGGCCAGGCAGCGGTCGCCGGGGAAGGCCAGGGCCGGGCCCAGGCGGCCGCCGCTTTCCTGGCTGAGTCTCTCGAGATAGTTGAGGCTGTGGGCCTGCATCCCCTGCTGCTGACGCAGGCGCCGCGAGGGGTCTGGGCTGAAGGCGGCGCCGGGATCGTTATGCCAGTCGTTGCCATTTAGGGGCCAATTGAGCATCACCAGGTCGCCGGGCAGCCGGCCGTAGCTGAGGCAGCGCGCCAAGCTCGCTGGGGCCAGCTGGTGATCCCAGGGTCCTTGCCACTGGCCCAGCACCACCCAGGTGGGGGACTGCACCGGCTGCTCCAGGAAAAAGGCTTCGCTGCTTAGGCGAGCCTGGCTAGGGGCACTGGGCTCCTGCCAGAGCTCCTGGGCCTCCCAGCCCAGGCGATAGGGCAGATCAGCCAGGGGGAGGCTCTCGCCTAATTCAGTGCCATCCACCAGCAGTTCAAAATTGACCTCCAGCGAATGATCGCCATCGTTGAACAGGGCAGATTCGAGTCGATCGCCGCGGCGGCGCAGTTCCTTCAGTACCAGGTTGGGCAGCCATTGCAGCTGACTGGCCTGGCTCACCCAGGCCTGCAGCACTGCCTCCGCCTGGGCTGGCTGAAACCCAAAGCAGCTCACCCAGTTGTGGTCGAGCCCCTCAGGAATGCGATGCCGCAGTTCCCTCAGCAGCGCCCCCCAGAGGCCCGTTTGCCAGGCACTGAGTTCGTTGCCGTCGGGGGCTGAAACGCCACTGCTGCAAAGCATCCCCCCCAGCCAGGGCCCTGGCGTTACCAGGAGGCAGTCAGTGCCAGAGCGGGCACATTGCAGTGCTGCCGCTAGGCCGCCAGTGCCGCCGCCAAGCACGAGCACCGGAACTTTCAGCTGGTTAGTTGCCATGGCAATGACCCAAGATGGGCAAAAAGGCGGTGCTGGCTCGTTTCATAGGGCTTGGCTGAGCTTGGCTGGCTAAGATCCGCCCGATGACTTTCACCCTCACAACACCCCTTTATTACGTCAACGACCGGCCGCATATCGGCAGTGTCTATACGACGTTGGCGGTTGATACCCTCGCGCGCTTCAAGCGCTTGCGGGGGGAGAAGGTGATGTTTATCACTGGCTGTGACGAGCACGGTCAAAAAATTCAACGCACCGCCGAACTTGCTGGCCTTAATCCCCAGCAGCACTGTGACAACGTCAGTGCTGCCTATGCGGCCACTTGGGCTGCTTGGGGCATTAGTAATGACCGCTTTATCCGCACCACCGACCCCCGCCATCGGCAGCTGGTGGCCCAGTTTTTTGAGCGGGTTAAGGCCAATGGTGACATCGTTGAGGGCCGCCAACAGGGCTGGTATTGCGTTGCCTGCGAGGAGTACAAAGATGATCCCGCCGGCGCCACTGCCCCCGGTTGCCCAATCCACCAAAAGCCGCTTGAGTGGCGCGATGAAAGCAATCTCTTCTTTCGGCTTTCCCGTTATCAGTCTAGAATTGAAACTCTGATAAGCAAAACTGATTTTATCAGGCCTGCCACTCGCCGCAACGAAGTTGAGAGCTTTGTAAAAGGTGGCTTAAAAGATTTCTCGATTTCTCGTTTAAATTTGCCCTGGGGCATTCCAGTGCCTGGCCATGGGGACCACACATTTTATGTGTGGTTCGATGCACTGCTTGGTTACATAACAGCTTTGCTAGGTCCCGATGAACCAGCTGATCTAGATAAGGCCCTGGCTGGAGGTTGGCCGGCTCAACTGCACGTGATTGGCAAGGACATCCTGCGTTTCCATGCGGTTTACTGGCCTGCCATGTGTATGTCGGCGGGTATTGAACCGCCGCAGGCGGTATTTGGCCATGGCTTTTTAACCCGAGAGGGGCAGAAAATGGGTAAGTCTTTAGGTAATACCCTTGATCCCCAGCGCCTGCTGGACAGCTGTGGCGCCGATGCATTGCGCTGGTACCTATTGCGCGATATTCAATTCGGTGATGACGGTGATATCCAGCAGCAGCGTTTACTTGATCTAGTTAATAATGATTTAGCAAATACCATAGGCAATTTGCTGAACAGAACTATTGCCATGGCCCGCAAGTGGTTTGACGGAGTGCCTAAACCCCTGCAAATCCCTGATGACCAGCATCCCTTGGCCCTTGGGGCGGCCCTGATTATTTCCCAACTCAACGATCACTATGGGCAACTGGCCTTTCATAAGGCTGCCCAGGATGTTTTGCAATTGGCAATTTCAGCCAATGGATATCTAAGTGAGCAAGCTCCCTGGTCAGCCATTAAGAAACCTGACCAACAAGAGCAGGTGGCGCAAGATATTTATGCTGTGCTTGAAACCACCCGCTTGGTGGGAGTTTTGCTGGCAGCTTTGTTGCCAGACCTGAGTGCTCGCCTACTGGCCCAGCTTGGCCTTGCCCCCTGTGGCGCCTGGGAGGGGCAGTTGCAGTGGGGGCAATTGAATCCTGGCCAGCCCCTAGCTGAACCGAGCCCAATTCTGCAGCGTTTAGAACTGGAGGATCCCCTTTGAACACCCCCAAGGGTGCATGGGGGCGACTTTTGTCGCCTCTATTGCTTGTGGCTTTCCTAGGCGGATGTGTATCACCTGTGGAACAGCAGGAGAAGCCAGAGCCATTTCAGTTTCGTTCGCTGCGCCTGCGCCAAAATGATCCGAAAGGTCAACCTCTATGGGAATTGCAGAGTCCTAAAGCGCGTTACAAACTCAACGATCGCCAGGCATTAGTTCAGCAACCGGTCGGCCTGCTTTTTCGTAAAGGTAAACCCCACTACCGGATCACCGCCCCCCGGGGCGTGGTTTACAACGACGGAGAGCAGGTGGAACTGCTAGGGGGGGCTCGGCTTGTCAGCCTTGATGGCCGTCAACTGGTGATTACCGGTCGGCAGGCCATCTGGCGTCCCAGTAAAGACACGATCGACTTACTTGGGGCACCGATGGCGGAGGACCCCAGCCAACGGCTAACCGCAGGTAAGGCGCGCTTTCACCTCAAGCAGGAGCTGCTGGAATTGCGCCAACAACCGCTGCTGCGCCAGTGGCGGCGTCAGCAATCCCACCGCAGTCTCCCCAGCCTTGAATTGCTAACAAGTCGCGCCGATTGGTATACACAAACCGGCCTGCTCAAAGCTGCAGGTCCGATTCGAAGTGTTCAAAGGCAAAAGCAACAGCAACGCTCACTCACTGCCTCTGGCCTTGAGGGCAACACCCGGGAGCAGTGGCTTGACTTTCTCGCCCCAGTTTTCTTAGAAGACCCAGCGGCTAAAATCCAAATCCAGGCGGGCCGTAGCCGCTGGTGGATTGAGGCTGAGCGGGTTACCAGTGCTGAGCCAGCCCAAGGGCAGATCCGCAAACTGCATGTGTCTGGAAGCAACTTGGAATTACTGGATCGCCAGCAGATTGTTTCAGTGGGAAGCGATTGTTTTTTGCGCCAGCCTGGGGAATGGTTAAAAGCTGATCGCTGCCGCTGGAATTGGCGTAGCGGCGCCCTTTTGGCCGAAGGTTCTGTGCAATTACACCGAGACAAACTTCAACAGCTCACCCGAGCCGAACGGTTGGAGGGCAGTAGTGGCCCCGATGGCACCGTGTTGTTCACAGCGCCAGGCCAGCGGGTGGAAACTCAACTGCGGTTCGCCCCTGGGGCGGGCTCCCCTAAGCCCCAAGGGCCTCCAGTGCAGTTTTAACCCTTGCCCCCCAGCCCTCAATCCAGCGTTCGTCACTTTGGCTGAAGCAACGCACTGACCAGCCACCGAGGACTAGCCAACCCCGCTGGCCAAGCGGGTAAAGCAGTACCGCTGGTATTCCCTCTGGCAGGTAGCTGAATTCGCCGGCCCCTGGATACAAATTGAGGTTCACCAAAGAAATCAGCTTTTGCTGACTGCGGGCCCTGGCACTGATCGGTCCCTCTTGAAAGGGTTCTTCTGCCAAGAAACCCCTTCTCAGCAAAACCCGTTCATCCCAAACCAGTACCAAGGCGGCGGCGGGGGTGGCCGTGAGCAGCATCGTGCTGCCCCAGGCCAATTCTTGGCGCAGGTGCTCTGGCAGCTCATTTGCGAGTTCCAGGCCCTCCCGGCCGCCAAGGGAAACCCGCTCCCTAGGGGGTGGCTGGGCCTGGGTCCATAGCAGCCCCACCAACATCAGTCCTACGGCCATAACCCCTGCCAACACTCCCGAGCGACTGAAGGCGGGGTTGAGAGCTTCGCTAAGCCCCTGGGCACTGAATTGATTCAGCACCGTGAGGAATAGGCCCAACAGGCCACAGCTGAAGGCAAGGCGGGCTGAGGGGGGCATAGGCATGATCTTTCTACAAAAAGGCTGGCATCCCGCCCCAATGGGCTTCAAATAGGGGTTCCAAACCTTCTAGCCATGAACACCGCCGAGTCTTTTGCTGCCATTTGTTTGGCTGCCGTAGCTAGCGACGGGGTATTGGGCCGGGATGAGGCCCGCAGTTTGAGGGTTGAACTGGATTTTCGTACCCCTTACAGCTCGATGGATGAGGACGTTCTCGTTGACTTGTTTGATCGGCTCTTGTTGCTCTGGCGCCAGGAGGGCACCGAGGGTTTGGTAAGGCAAGCATTGCCCCAACTGAACCTTGAGCAACGGGAAACCGCCCTTGCGGTGGCCACTCAACTAGTGCGGGTAGACCGGGTGCTGGAGGCGGAAGAGCTGGCTTTCCTTGATCAGCTAGCCACGGGGTTGGAACTGCCTGAGGGCCGTGCCCAGCAAATCCTCGAGGTGATGGATGTGCTCCACCGGGACGCCCTGGCCTGAGATCAGGCCCATTAGGCGTCAGAATTTATCCCTAATCCATATGTCGTTGCCCTCGCTTCCGATGCCGCTCCTACCTCGGATTCTTTCGCTGCTGCTTCTGTTGTTTGGCTTGCTCTTGCCCAGCGGCCCCGCCTGGGCTGTGGCTGCAGCGGATTTCCCGGCCAGTGCCCCCACCAGCAATGTGCTGGATGGGGCGGAGGTGCTTAGTAGGGCCACTGTGACTGACTTAGAAAACAAGCTACTCAGTTTTGAGCAGGCCCATGTGCAGGCCAGGCTTGTTACCTTGCGGCGCCTCGACTATGGGCTCAGCTTGGCTGACCTAGGCGATCAGCTGCTCCAGCGCTGGCAAAGCCCAGATGATGCACAGATCGTTGTTTTGATTGAAACCAAATCAAATAGTGCTGCCATCAGAGGCGACAGAGAGGCAGAGCCCCTTTTGCCCCAATCACTGCTTACAAATACAGCTGAAACCACCATGGCCCAACCCCTGCGGGACGGCGGTCTCTACCGCCAGGCCCTGGTGGATGGTTTGAATCGGTTAAGTACCGTCCTTGCCGGTGCTGAGGACCCGGGTCCTCCCCCCCAAGCCGAGGAAATTGCTGTGGTGAGCAATGTTCCTAGCGCTGAGGAAACCGCCTCTAGCAATGCCCGCACCTGGTTGATTGTCCTTTTGGCGGTGGGCACGGTTGTGCCGATGGCCACTTGGTGGGTGTTCTCCCGTTGATCGGGCGCCATCATGGGGCCGGCATCACCGGCCAGCTATGGGCTTGAACGATTGGTTAGGAACTTTTGGCAAGGCAGAGGCCCTAGGCCTGAGCAGCGACCTGGAACACGCCTATGAATCTGCCCTAATGATTCAGGGCTTGGAACTGGAGTATTTCCACGATCGCCCAGTGCGGGTGGATGTGGACCTGGGCCTGCCGAAACCCACCCAGGCCCAGATTTTTAGGCGATTTCGCGTAGCCATTTCAGTCTGTCGCCAGCTTCTTGCTGGCATTGAGCGCCACAGGGCTGAATTAGACAGCCAGGAATTGCGTCAGCTGCAGTTGATCGAAGCGGTGGTTCGCCGTTACGGCAGCGCCGATGTACCTGGTTTTACGCGGCGGCCTGACCCCGTGCCCCGCAGTTTGCTGAGTGTTTTCGACAAGGTGCGAAATCAGCTGGATCCGGAGGCAGAGGCCAGCGTGGTAGCTGGCTTTCGCCGGCGCAGGGATTCCACCCTTGTTTCCCTGCGAATTCTTTTGTTGCTAGTGCTAGTGCCGTTGCTGGTGCAGCAGGTTTCGCGTAGCTACCTGATTTCCCCCCTGGTGGATCGGGTGGCACCGGAGGTGGCTTTTTTGAGCTACACAAAGCCGCGTCTGGAGGAATTCGCAGTTGATCAGCTAAGGATCTACAAGGAAAAAATTGAATTTGCAGCTTTGCTGGAGGGCAGGGAAGCGCCCTCCATTGAGCTGCTGCGCGAAAAATTGGCTGAAAAAGCCACCAAGCTCAAGGAGGAGGCTGATTCGGAAAGTACAAATGCCATAAAAAATGTTTTGGCAGATGGCCTCGCCCTACTGGGATTTGTCTTTGTCTGCCTGCTAGGCAGGGAGGAGCTGAGGGTACTGCGCGGTTTCCTTGACGAGACGGTTTATGGCCTCAGTGATAGCGCCAAGGCTTTTGTGATCATTCTATTTACAGATATTTTTGTGGGCTTTCACAGTCCTGAGGGTTGGACCGTTTTGCTAGAAGGCATATCCGAGCATCTTGGTCTGCCTGCCCAGCAAAAATTTATTGATCTATTTATAGCTACTTTTCCAGTTATTCTGGCAACAATCTTTAAGTATTGGATCTTCCGTTACCTCAATCGTGTATCTCCTTCTTCCGTGGCCACCCTGCGCAATATGAATGGTGGCGGCTAACTGCATTCTCGTTAGCGGCCCTAGCCGGGGCGGCAAGAGTGAATGGGCGGAACACCTGGTTGGCCAGATGGATGACGCTTACCCAGTGGTCTATGTGGCCACCGGTGGCAGCCATGGCAGTGATGCTGCCTGGCAGGAAAGGTTGGCCCTCCATCGCCAGCGGCGTCCCAGCTCCTGGCAACTGAGGGAGGTGGGGGCAGATCTAGTTGAAGCCTTTCATCCCTCTTCAGAGCTTGCAGACCATTTGGTGCTGCTGGATTCCCTCGGCAGCTGGGTGGCCCACCACCTAGCGCTTTCAGAGCCTGACTGGCTGGGGTGCCAGGCAAATTTCCTTAGATTTTTGGCCCACAGATTGCCGCCAACGGTGTTGGTGGCAGAGGAAGTTGGTTGGGGAGTGGTGCCCCCCACTGCTGTGGGGGGCTTGTTCAGGGACCGTTGTGGACGTTTAACCCGAGACACCGCATCCCTTTGCGGCCAGCGCTGGCTTGTGCTCGATGGCCAGGCTCTGCCCCTACATCAACTGGCCACCCCCCTGCCCCCACGCCCCTAAGACCCATGCCCCAGGTGGTACTGCTAGCCCCGGAAATTCCGCCTAACACAGGCAACGTGGCTCGCACCTGTGCGGCCACCTGCACAGCCCTGCATTTAATCGATCCCCTTGGTTTTGAGATTAATGACCGCCAGCTAAAACGGGCTGGCCTCGACTATTGGCCCCATGTGCAACTCCACCGCCATGGGGACTGGTCAGCCTTTCAAGCCTTCCGGCGTCCCCAGGGGGGACGCCTGGTGGGCCTAAGTCGCCACGCTTCAGTCTCATATTTAGACCATATGTTCCAGCCCGATGACTGGCTGCTTTTTGGCTCTGAATCCAGTGGCCTGCCCGGCCATGCCCTTGGGGAGTGTGACACTGTTCTATCTGTGCCACTGTCCTGTGCCGCCGTGCGCAGTCTCAATCTTTCTAATGCCGTTGCTGTTGTTTTATTCGAAGCGTTGCGAAAGATACAGAAACCTGTTCAGGACTGAGATTTTTGCTTTTTCGGCGCATTTTGTCTTCTTAGGCACTTGAACTCCCTTGCCCAGTGGTGTAAACTCTGGCCGTCCCCGAGATGTTGGCTTCTCCCGGGGGCCTGTTGTTTGAATTTGATGCATGAAGCCTTCAGTGCTGTTTTTGCTTGGTTCATTGATATCACCTGCATCTTTGCTGGTGGTTGCAGGGATTCCAGGCCACACCGAAGCTGATCGCATCGCCCCGCCTCCCCCTGTGGTGCTGCTGGCCAGCGCCGAAGGAGCCCAAATCTGGGTGCGGGTCCGTTTTGATGTCACCCTGGACCAGCTAGCCCAGCAGCTGGAGCTATCCAGCGAGCGACTGGCTCAGCTCAACGACACAGAGCCAACCCATCGCTTTACTTCCAACGACTGGATAGCCCTGCCCCAGCGGGCCCAAGAAAACCTGCGTTTGGTGGCTGCCCTCGACGAGTCTGAGCTGCGTCGTTCTCCCCCCAGCCGCGCTGCCCTGGCCCGGGAAGCCGTGGTGGCACGGTTCGGGGACAACCTTTCCAAGATTGCCTCCCGCTACGAATTACCCCTCGCCGAACTGGTGCGCTTAAACCCAGGCATGAATCCCTTGGCAAGGCTGGCCGTAGACACACCCGTGCGGCTGTTGCAGCCGGCTCGGGCGCGCATGTCGCTGGCCATACTCCCTGGGGGCAGCGGCGGCCTCAGCTGGCCCCAGCTCCCCGACTTTGGCTCTCCACAGCCTTCCCAGCGCAATTACGGCAGCTACCAATGGCCTGCCGCTGGCACCATGACCTCTGGTTATGGCTGGCGGTGGGGGCGGATGCATAAAGGTATCGACATTGCCAATAGCGTGGGTACGCCCGTTGTTGCCGTTGCCGACGGAGTGGTGCTCAGCTCTGGTTGGAATGATGGTGGCTATGGCTACCTAGTGGAGCTATCCCACCGGGATGGAACTGTGACTCGCTACGCCCACAACAGTCGTTTACTGGTTTCAAAGGGCATGACCGTGGCCCAGGGCACGACCCTGGCCTTGATGGGTAGTACCGGCCATAGCACAGGTCCCCACTTGCATTTCGAGATCCATCCCCCTGGAACAGGAGCTGTTAACCCTTTGGCTTTCCTTTCAGCCAGGGGTTGATCATCCCCTATGCTCATGGGCTGCCGAGGCTCGGTAGCTCAGCTGGTTAGAGCACGGGATTCATAACCCCGGGGTCGGGAGTTCAAGTCTCCCCCGAGCCATTCCACCCATCAGAAATCCTTTTTCAACTGCTTTTTTCACAATTGCCTTTTCTGCAATTGTGTTTCAGGTAAGTAATGGCTGCGACTTGCGTCAGCGCATGTCTATGGCGTTGAGCCGATCACGAAAACTTGAGCTGTTGTTGGCTTCACTGGGTCGGGAATAAGAGTCTGAGGCAGAAACTTGCAACGGTCGTCGGCTGCGGCCCCCCTGGAAGCCCTGGGGACGCACCTCCACCGTGCGAATTGGCGACCCCTGGCGACCGGTGGGCTCAGCCTGGCGCTCTTGTCTGATGATCGGTTGGCTTTTCAACTCGGAGCGCAATTGATTGAGCAGGCGAAAATGACCGGTGGCGTTGTATTTACGCATCAGTGCGGGATCCCAACTCAAGCCTGTACTCCCAAAGCAATGAACTGAGTTTAGGCCCCGTTGGCCGCGGGCCTGTGATAATTTGTCATTGCCCCTTAGGCGAAGTGACTCCGCATATGCGGGTGCTTTGTCTCGCCCTTCAGGACCCCTCCCATGACCAGCAACGGAAGCTTGCGGGTTGGCCAGCAGGCCCCCGAATTCACCGCCACCGCAGTGGTGGATCAGGAGTTCAAGGAGATCAGCCTCTCCCAGTACCGCGGCAAGTACGTGGTCCTGTTCTTTTATCCCCTCGATTTCACCTTCGTGTGCCCCACGGAGATCATTGCCTTTAGCGATCGCTACAGCGAATTCAGCAGCAAGAACACCGAAGTGCTTGGCGTCTCCGTTGACAGCCAGTTCAGCCACCTGGCCTGGATTCAAACCGACCGTAAGGAGGGGGGCCTCGGCGACCTGAACTATCCGTTGCTGGCAGACCTCAAGAAGGAAATCGCCCGGGCTTACAACGTTCTTGATGAGGACGCCGGTGTGGCGATCCGCGGCCTGTTCATCATTGATCCCCAGGGCGTGGTGCAACACGCCACCATCAACAACCTGCCCGTGGGCCGCAACGTAGAAGAAACCCTGCGGGTGCTCCAGGCCTTCCAGCACGTTCAAGCCCACCCCGATGAGGTGTGCCCAGCCAACTGGACCCCAGGCGACCGCACCATGAACCCCGACCCCGTGGGTAGCAAGGACTTCTTTGCTGCGGTGAACTGAAGCGCTGATCAGAAAATCAGGACTTAACCATGGCTGGCCCACCCCTTTGGGGGTGGGCTTTAGCTCCCTAGGTTCTGCAGCAGTTGGCGGCCATCGATGCCCCCCAGTAACGGGTCACAGGCCCTTTCTGGATGGGGCATCAAACCGAGCACGTTGCCCTTTGCATTGCTCAGGCCAGCCACATCTCCGAGGGAACCATTCGGATTTTTTGCATAGCGCAGCACAATTTGCCCCCCCTGTTCCAAGGCTGAAAAGGTGTCTGGATCGCACTGATAGCAGCCTTCCCCATGGGCGATCGGCAACTGCAGGAGTTGCTCTGGCCCATAACCCTTTAGAAAATGGCAGTTGCCTGGTTGTACCCGCAATTCACAGGGTTCACAGCGAAAATGCAGCTCCCGGTTGCGGGTGAGGGCCCCGGGCAAAAGCCCCATTTCGGTAAGTATTTGGAAGCCGTTGCAAATGCCGAGCACCGGACCGCCTTTTTTTGCGAACTGCGCCACCTCATTGAGCAGCGGAGCGAAGCGAGCAAGGGCGCCACAACGTAAATAATCGCCATAGCTAAAGCCACCGGGCAACACCACTGCATCCACCCCGCCCAGGTCGCTGTCCCCATGCCAGAGGAATCGGGTGGCTAGCCCCAGGCAGCCCTCCAGGGCCCAGGCCATGTCCCGATCGCAATTAGAGCCTGGAAATACCACTATGCCGACCGTCATGGGGTCAGCTCCTCTAGCTCCAGGCTCCAGTTTTCAGTGACAGGATTAGCCAAAAGACGATCACAGAGCAAGCTCAGTTGCTCCCGGGCATCGCTGGCACTGCCGGCTTCCAATTCCATTTCCACAGCCTTGCCGATCCGTAGTTTCTGAAGACCAGTTACCCCCAGCCGGCTGGCAGCCGCCCGGGTGGCCTCTCCGGCAGGATCCAATACGGAGGGGCGCAGTTGCACCTGCACCCGGGCAATGAAGCGTGGCAATCGGCCAAGGCAATTATTGAGATCCTCGCAGCCAGGGCTGCCATCTGCGCCATTGCTGTGCATGGTGTTGATGAGACCCATGCTGAGCTTTGGCTTCCTTGCTTTCCCTGCTAGTGGCTGCGGCCCTGGTCCAATCCCCTGACCTGGGCCAGGAGCCGTGGCTGAAAACTGAATGCAGGGTGGGGCCTAGGGCCTGGAGTGCCTGTGAGCTGGAAGTGCAGGAACCCGGTAGTCGCTGGCAGGTGCTTTTAGGGAACCAACGCTGGACATTTCTGCACGACGGCAGTGGCAGCGTCAAAATGAGGCTTAACAAGGGCCCATGGCAGCGCACAGTTCCTCTCTGGGACGGCCCACCACCGAGAGCCCTCTGCTGGGGGCAGCTTTGCGCCCGAGGACCTTTACCCCTGGATTAGGGCCGCCCGCAGCTCCGCCTCGAGGGAGGCACGGTCAGGGGCTACGCCGATCATTACCAACTGCAGGCTGGATTGGGGAAGTTGATCCTGCTCAAACCAGCATTCCAGCCGCCTGCCCACGGCCTGAATCTGGAGGGGCAAGGTCTTATCGCGCACGGGAATCCGTCCCTTGAGCCGCAATAGACCCATTCGTTCAATGGCGTTTTGCAGGATTGGCTCCAGCAACTCCCGTTGCCATTGCCCCTCCACCGCCAGGGAGGCTGCCTGCAGTTCTGGATGGCTGTGGTCGTGGGGTTGTTCTTCTTCGAGCTCTCCATCCTGGCGCTCCAGACCCAACACCAAGCTGGGATCAATGGCTCCGCGGCCCATGGCCAAGCAGGGCACTGGCAGCGCCTGCACCTGCAGTTGCTGTTGCCGCAGCCAGTCTTTGGCGTGATCTAGTTCAGGGGCGCTCAGCAGGTCTGCCCGGCTGATCAACACCAGATCAGCCACCTCAAGTTGTTCGCGGAACAGCTCATCTATGGCGGTCTGGTGGTCAAGGCTTGGGTCCTCTTGCCGTTGACGCTCTAGGGCGTCGGCATCGGCCACGACCCGTCCTTGGGCTAAGGCCTGGCCATCAACAACGGTTACCACTCCATTGACCCTGGTGCGATGGCGAATCTGGGGCCACTGGAATGCTTTCAATAGTGGTTCTGGCAAGGCCAGACCGCTGGTCTCGATCACGATTCCGTCTAGGCGCTCCTGGTGTTGCAGTACCAACTCCATCGTTGGCAGAAAGTCGTCCTGCACCGTGCAGCAAAGGCAGCCATTGGCCAGTTCCACCACAGGGGCTGGCTGTCCTTCTTCATCACAGGCTCCGCAGGACCTCAACAGCGAGCCGTCGATTCCCACCTCACCAAATTCATTCACCAACACCGCTAAGCGCAGGCCGCTTTGGCGCAGTAATTGGCGCAATAGGGTGGTTTTACCTGCCCCAAGAAAGCCTGTCACAACTGTGACAGGCAGGCGATTTGATTTAAAAGCTGAGTTGCCGTTAAGCATGGTTAGGGCACCAAGCTTGTCCAGGCGAAACTGGCCCCTAAGCCAATCAGGATTCCTGCCAGTAGCCTCAGCTTGGCAGGGCCACAGGTCTGGGCCCAGGGACGCACCAGCCGAACGGCGCAGAGCAGCAGCAGACCCTGGCCCAAGGCCAAACCAATGAAATAAAACAGCAGGGGTGTTGGCTCCCAGCCGATTACCGAGGCACTCAGTACGTAGCCATGCAGGGCAATGGCAGGGAAAAGCACCCAGCGGGGCAGCCGATCCAACAGCACCAGGCCCACTGCCGCCAAGGAAAGGGCGACAAGGGGCTCAGCGGCTGGAAAGCCTGGCAACCAAATGCCGAGGCCGGCAGCGGCCAACCCGGTTAGCAGTAGGCCCAGTAGCCAGCGGCTCGACTGCTGCAGGCCCACAAGCCCAAGGGCTAGCAGAAACAACAGGTGGTCTGGTCCTAGCAGGGGGTGCATCACTCCACTGAGCAGCCCAGTTAATGGGCTGGGCCCCAGCTTGAAAAGACCCATCAGGTGATGGGCGGAAGCGGGCTCCCCTAGGGAAAACAATAAAACTGAAGCAAGGCCTGCTCCGCCAATGGCGGTCGAAGCAGAAAAATGTTTGGTCATCCGATGGGCCGGTCCGCGCCGGGGATGGTGGGGTTAAAGCCGGCGGGCGTTCTGACTGGGCCCCAAGGGACCTTCACAGCTGCGGGACAGTGCCGGAGTTTCACCGGTCTTTCCCCGTTTTCTTCTTGGGTGTACACCCAAAAAGCCGGATCCAGACCGTAACACCAGCCCCTGGTAAGCACTGCTCAGCGGCAGCGCAGGCTCTCGCCAGTGCTGATCCCACTAGCGGCATTTATCCCCTCTGCCCTGGCACAGAGGGCCTTTTGCTCCGGTTGGTCCAACACAGCATCACTGAAATCTGCCCCGCTGATCAGGGCATCCCGAAAATGGCTCTGTAACAACATGCCGTTGTCGAGCCTGGCCTGGCGCAGGTCTGCGCCGTCAAAGCGGCTGGCAAAGGCGATCACATCCCTTAGATCTGCCCCCTCCAGGTTTGCCCCTTGGAGCTGGCTGCCATTGAAAACAGCACCCCGCAGATCTGCAGCACTGAAATTGAACCCCTGTAAATCCGCCTTAAGGAATTCCTGCTGTTGCAAATTCATGCCATGCATGTCTGCTTTCAGGTTTTGCAGCGACTTTGCCCCCCGAAGTTCCGGTGCCGTAATCGCCCAGCTGGGGGCAGGGTGCAGTAATCCTGCCCCCAGCGCTAAGGCCAGCAGCAAGCCGATCAGTCCAATGCCAGATAGGAAAACTGACTTTCCCCTTGGCTGCCTGGTTGGTTGGTTTGTCATGGCTGCCCCTAGGCTTTTTGCCCAAGGTATGGCAGGGGCTGGGCCGCTGCGGGCCCATGAGCATGTCTTTGCGCGTAATTGTTCCGCCCCATCCCCTGGTGGCCCACTGGTTAACGGTGTTGCGCGATCGGGATACCCCCTCACCCCTGTTTTGCTCTGCCATGAAGGAGCTGGGCCGCTGGCTCACCTATGAGGCGGCCCGGGATTGGTTGCCCCACCAGGCCGTGCAAATCCATACCCCCCTAGCGGCCTGCGCCGGCCAGGTGATGGATTCCAGCGTGCCGCTGTTGGTGGTGCCTGTGCTGCGGGCAGGCCTAGGGCTCTGGGCCGGGGGCCAAGAGGTGCTGCCCCATGCCCGGGTGGCCCATGTGGGAGTGGTGCGCGATGAAAAAACGGCGCTGCCATCCACCTACCTAAACCGTTTGCCGCAGCAGATCGGTGAACGGGTGGGGGTAATGGTTTTTGATCCAATGCTCGCCACCGGCGGCAGCCTTGCCTTGGTACTGGAAGCCCTGGCTGAGTTGGGCGTTACCGGTCAAAGGGTGCGGGTGATTTGCGCCTTGGCTGCGGCCCCGGGCCTTAAGCGCCTAGCTGAGCAATTCCCAGAGCTCACGATTTACACGGCTTGTATTGACCCCGACCTGGACAAGCAACAATTCATTCTGCCGGGCTTGGGTGATGCCGGCGATCGGCTTTACGGTACCCATGCCGAAGACTTCCTAACCTGAAGCAATCTTCAGGTCCTGCCATGGCCGATCAGGACAGCTCCAGCTCGATTCTTCTTAGCGCCCTCACCGGAGCTGCCATTGGCGCAGCGGGCCTCACCTGGTGGCTGCTCTCCCGGGCGGAGCGACGCCAGGCCCTAGGCCACCAGGTGAGGCGCCTGCGGGCCCTTCCGCCCACGGGGCCCCACAGCTCCCGGCCCCACAGCCAGGAAAGCCTGGAGGAAAGGGTGCAGCGGCTCAATCTGGCCATTGATGATGTGCGGCGTCAGCTGGAGAACCTTTCTCCAGACTCCCCCCAGTCAATGTAAGGATCGGTGCCAGTGGTTCAGTTCCCATGGCCCCCCTCCGTTCCAGCGCCATCACCCAGGGCATTCAACGCAGTCCCAACCGGGCGATGCTGCGGGCAGTTGGTTTTGGGGATGGTGATTTTAATAAGCCAATTATCGGCATAGCCAACGGCTTCAGCACCATCACCCCATGCAACATGGGGCTTAATGACCTGGCCCAACGGGCGGAACAGGCAGCCCGTGGGGCCGGGGCGATGCCCCAGTTATTTGGCACTATCACGGTTAGTGATGGCATCTCCATGGGTACCGAAGGGATGAAATATTCCCTTGTTTCTAGGGAGGTAATTGCTGACTCCATTGAGACTGCCTGCAATGGTGAAAGCATGGATGCCGTGCTGGCAGTGGGGGGCTGCGATAAAAACATGCCAGGCGCCATGATCGCCATGGCAAGAATGAATATTCCGGCTATATTTGTTTATGGTGGCACAATAAAACCTGGAAAATTAAGGGGAAAAGATTTAACTGTTGTAAGTGCTTTTGAAGCGGTGGGTCAGTTTACAGCTGGCAAAATTGATGAGCAAGAGCTGATTGATGTTGAGAAAAATGCCTGTCCTGGGGCGGGCAGTTGTGGGGGCATGTTTACCGCTAATACCATGAGCTCAGCCATCGAGGCCATGGGCTTGAGTTTGCCCTATAGCTCAACCATGGCTGCGGAAGATGCTGAGAAAGCAGATAGTGCTGCCCGCTCTGCGGAGGTATTAGTGGAGGCAATCAAAGCAAATATCAGGCCTAGGGATCTGCTTACCCGCGAGGCCTTTGAAAATGCCATCAGCGTAATTATGGCTGTGGGCGGCTCCACCAATGCGGTCTTACATCTTTTGGCTATCGCCCGCAGTGCTGATGTTCCCCTAAGCATTGACGATTTTGAAGTGATTCGTCAGCGGGTGCCAGTGATCTGCGATCTCAAGCCCAGCGGTCGCTATGTGGCCACAGACCTGCACCAGGCAGGTGGAATACCCCAGGTAATGAAATTACTGCTTGATGCAGGTCTTCTACATGCTGATTGCAAAACCATTGAAGGTAAAACCCTCAGCGAAATTTTGGCGCCTGTGCCCTCAGTGCCAAATCCGAATCAAGATGTAATTAGACCTCTTTCAAATCCGCTCTATGCAAAGGGCCACCTGGCGGTGCTTAAAGGAAATCTGGCCCCTGGGGGAAGTGTTGCCAAGATCAGTGGCGTTAAAAATCCAATTATTACGGGCCCAGCGCGGGTGTTCGAAAGTGAGGAAGACTGCCTTGCGGCAATTTTGTCTAACAAGATCAAAGAAGGAGATGTGGTTGTTGTGCGCTACGAAGGTCCGGTTGGTGGCCCTGGCATGCGTGAAATGTTGTCGCCCACCTCTGCGATTATTGGCCAGGGCCTAGGTGACAAAGTGGCGTTGATAACAGACGGTCGTTTCTCTGGGGGCACCTACGGCATGGTGGTGGGCCACGTGGCCCCTGAGGCGGCGGTGGGCGGACCCATCGGCCTGGTGCTGGAGGGCGACAGTATCAGCATTGATGCCCACAAGTTACTTATTCAATTAAATGTGGATGCCGAAGAACTAGAACGGCGGCGGGCGGCCTGGGTGCAGCCTTTGCCCCGGTACACCAGGGGGGTGCTGGGAAAGTACGCCCGCTTGGTGGGCTGCAGCAGCCAAGGGGCCGTAACTGACCTTTAAGCCCCTACCAATTGGGCCCGCAGGCGCCTGGCCAGGGTTTCCAATGCCATACCCCCCTCCGGCCGTTCGCAGCGATTACCACTGCTCGCGTCCATCCATACCGGATGGCGACCCTGCCAGAGAAGTGGTTGTTCTGGTTGATGGAGCCAGCCCAATTGCAAAGATGGATCCAGGGCTGAGCCGTAGAGCTCCAGCTCCAGATCCTCCCTCTGGATCCGCTGACCTTGGCTATCGCGCACCTCAAGCCTCAGGTTCCAACTGCGAGCTTCCTGCTCGGTAGCTACGGCTGCATGGTTAAGGCCGGGACGACTGAGATCCGCTGCCCTACAAATCTGCTGAAGAAGCTCTGCCTGGGCCAGAAACTGATCAGCCGTTGGTAACCAATCTGCTGTCATCTATGCCGAGTTTCTTGGTGCACCTAGGGCACAGCCTCAATCCGGCGCACTAGCAGGCGCAAGGGTCCGGCCCTAAACCCAGGGTTTTCGCTGCCGGCATCGCTGAAGCGTGAATGCAAGATCTGGATCTGGCTAACTCGGGCGGGATTGAAGTTGAGCGATAGGGATAAAGGCATTGTCACGGGGTTAGCCCGCACGGTGGGACGCAGCTGGTCAAAAGGAATCCTTACGCGGGTAATACCCTCGGGTTCAGTGTCGAAGTCCACCACCCAGCGCAGCCCCCCAGGGATTAGATCACCCAGGCGACCGGCCAGGTCCCCGGGGGCCACGGCCAGCTTGTAGCGGCGGCCATCTCCCTCCAGTTCAAGGGCCAGGGCCTTAGCGCCCGAGAGATCAAGGGGGGGCTGCCAACGGGGGGAACGGCAGCTCACAAAGCCCCCACCTTCGGCCACCACGAGGGATTCCATCAGTAAACCTGCGCTGGTAACCCCACAGGAGCCCTGGCTGCGACCCCCCATAACGGTGTCATTCAGGCTGGTCCAGCCGCTGAAACCATCACCACTGGCGATCAACAAAGTCATCAGTTCAGCCCAACGCCGCACAGGCCTCTGCATCCGCCAACACCAGGATGGCAGTGCTCGGTTGCACCAACTTGGCCGGGGTGCGCTCTGGAGTTTCGTTTGGATCCAAGAGCCGACTGAGGGCCTGCTGCTTAGCGGATCCGGCCACCAGAAAAATCACCTGGCGGGCGGCAGACAGCAGCGGTGCCGTGAAGCTCACCCTTGGAATTCCCTTCCCTTCCCCATGGGTCACCCAGCGGTCGGTAACTCTGGTGGCTGCGGTACCAGGAAATAGCGAGGCCGTGTGGCCATCATCCCCAAGGCCCAACAACACCAGGTCGAGGATTGGGGGAGAGCTGCCACAGAGCTGTTCCACAGTTTGGTTATAGCTAGCTGTGCCCTCTTCAACGCTTGCCATCTGGGTGGGGACCTGATGGAAACAGGCTTTACCGCCAGGGCCGGCCGCCAGCAGGCTGGTTCGCACCATCCGGGCATTGCTGAGGGGATCCGCGGCATCCACCCAGCGTTCATCACCCAACAGCAGATCCACCCGGTCCCAGGCAAGATGCTGCCTAGCCAAGAGGTGATAGGCCTGCTCTGGGGTGCTGCCCCCAGCCAGGGCCACCTGGCAGCGGTCCCGTTGGACCAGGGCCAGGTCAATGGCCTGGGCTGTTAACTCGCAGGCCCGCTGGGCTAGGGCCTGGCGATCTGGCAGCTGAATCAGTTGGTAACTGGTCAAGGCAACCACTCGGTGTGGAAATCACCCGCCCTGTCTATGCGCTTGTAGGTATGGGAACCAAAGCAGTCACGCATGGCCTGCACCAGGTTCTGGGGCAGGCGGCCAGTGCGGTAGCTGTCGATGTAGTTGAGGGAAGCGGAGAAGCAAGGGACAGGGATACCTGCCCGGGTCGCCTCAGTTACCGTTTGGCGTAGGCCTGGGAGCCGCCGCTGGATTTGTTCCGCAAACCAGGGATCCAGCATCAGATTTGCCAGTTCGCTGTTGTGGTTGTAGGCCTCTTGGATGCGCTTCAGCAGCCGGGCCCGGATGATGCAGCCGCCTTTCCAGATTTGGGCGATGGCGGCGATGTTGAGCTGGTAGTTGTGTACCCGTGAGGCCTCCTCCAGCAGGGCAATGCCCTGGGCGTAGCTGGCGATGCAGCTCAGCACGCAGGCGTCTTGCAGGGGGGCCATGCCATCGCTGGTGCTGCCAACGTTGAGGGCCATGGGCCCTGGGCCATGCAGGAGCTTTTCAGCCTCTTGACGCTCAGCATGCAGGGAACTCATCACCCGCGCATTTACAGATTCATAAATGGTGGGCACTGCCACACCGAGCTCGAGGGCGCTGATCACGGTCCAAAGGCCTGTGCCCTTTTGTCCAGCGATATCGAGGATCTTCTCGACCAGGTCGCCGCCGTCTTCAGGATTTTTAGTGCGGAGACAAATCTCAGTGATTTCCACCAGGTAAGAGGAGAGTTCCTCTGAGCTATTCCACTGGCCGAGTACATCGGCCATTTCGCTACCTGTGAGCCCTGCCCCCCGTTTCATTAGGTCGTAGGCCTCGGCAAGGATCTGCTCCACGCCGTATTCAATGCCGTTGTGCACGGTCTTAACAAAATGGCCTGAGCCGCCCGGGCCGATGTAAGTGACGCAGGGACCGTCCTCCACCTGGGCCGCCATCTTGCTAACCAAACTTTCGATGGCGTCGTAGGCCTGGCGGGTGCCGCCCGGCATCATGCTTGGCCCCTCCAGGGCCCCCTTGGCGCCTCCGGATACGCCCATGCCGATATAGCCAAAACTCTTGCTTTCCAGCTCAGCCACCCGCCGTTCGGTGTCGGTGAAGAGCGAGTTGCCCCCATCGATCAACAGGTCCCCCTCCTCCAGGTAAGGGGCAATGCTGGCAATGGTGTCGTCGATCGGTTGCCCCGCCTTGATCATCATCAGGATCCGGCGCGGCTTCTCCAGCTTGTCTACAAATTCTTGAAGGGTGTAGGCGGCGCTGATTTGCTTGCCAGCCCCGCGACCGGCCAGAAAGTCGTCGGTTTTTTGGGCTGTGCGGTTGTAAACAACGCTGGAAAAGCCATTGCGCTCAGCGTTGAGCACAAGGTTTTCACCCATCACACCCAGGCCAATCAATCCAAAATGCCCTTTACCCATGGCTTGAAGCTTCAACTGGCTTAGGCCCCAGTTTGGCGCGGGGAGCTTAAGGCGCCGGTTAAGGCGCCGCTTCTGTCTGGGATCCCAAGCGTTACGGCTGGGTCAGATGACCATCCCATCGGCGATCGAGGCGTTTTTAACCACCACCACCAGGCCATTGCGAATGTAAAAGCCGTGTTCGGGGCGGTCGGCCTCCTCCACATGGTCTTTGTTCACAATGGTCACGTTCGAACCAATGCGAACATTTTTATCGAGGATTGCCCGCTTCACCGTGGTGCCCTGGCCAACCCCCATCGGGATGCCCCCCCGCTCCCGCAGCAGGGCCCGTTCCTCTCCGGATTCGAAATAGTCGGAGCCCATCACCAGGGTGTCTTGAAGCACCACTTCGTTTTCAATCCGACTTCTAACGCCGAGTACGCAGCGGTGGATGCTGCAAGCCTTGAGCAGGGAACCTTCACCAATGATCGATTCGGTCACCTGGGCGTCCTGGAGTTTGGAAGGCGGCAGGAAGCGGTGGCGGGTGTAGATCGGAAACTTCTTGTCGTAGAAGGAAAAGGCTGGGCGGGGTTGGGCCGTAAGCGCCAGGTTGGCCTCGTAGAAAGCCCGGATCGTACCGATGTCCTCCCAGTAGTCGTCAAATAAATAGGAGCGGAGTTGCAGACCGTTCTGCAGGGCCGTGGGAATGATCTCCTTGCCGAAGTCAATGGCGCCAGGGTTTTCCTTAAGCAGGTTGAACAGCACATCGCGCTTAAACACATAGATACCCATCGAGGCCAGATAGGGCCTGCGGGCTGCTTCCGTGGCACTGAGTCCCATGCTGGCGGTATCCACCTGCATTTCCTGCAGCTCTGCGCCCTTCGGTTTTTCCTTGAACTGGCGAATCCAGCCAGACTCATCGGTGCGCATCAAGCCAAAGCCCTCAGCCTGTTCGGCATCCACCGGCAGCGCCGAAACGCTTACATCGGCGCCACTGCGGCGGTGCTCCTCTACGAATAAGCGATAGTCCATGCGGTAGAGCTGATCCCCCGAGAGGATCAACACCTCATCCACATCCCATTCCTGGAATAACCATTCGTATTTGCGGACCGCATCGGCGGTGCCTTCAAACCAGCTAGGACTATCCGGGGTTTGCTGGGCGGCCAGCACCTCTACAAAGCCTTGGCCAAAACCTGAGGAGAGGTTGTAGGTCTGGCTGATGTGGCGGTTGAGGGAGGCACTGTTGAATTGGGTCAGCACATAGATCTTGTTGATCCCGCTGTTAATGCAGTTGCTGACAGGGATATCGATCAGCCGATACTTGCCGGCCAGGGGCACAGCTGGCTTGGCCCGCATCTTCGTGAGCGGAAATAGACGGGTGCCAGCCCCGCCCCCCAGCACGATGCCCAGAACCCTTTTCATGCAATCCGATCATCCGAATGCACTCTGAATGAGCCTCCCCCTAACCGGCAAGGACCTGTAGCAAGTCAGCTGGATTTAGCCCCGTCCCTGGGCCCATCGCTGGCTTCCCCCTGGCTGTTTAGCTCGAATAGCCGTTCAAGGGAATCCATGGTCTGGAGCCGTAGGAGCCTGGGTTGCGGGGCCCTAAGGGCAGTGGTGGGACCATGCAGCACCTTGTTGATGATCCCCTTGCTGAGGGCTTCAACCACCTTGCGTTCGCGCTCGGAAAAATCTGGTCCCATGCGGCTTAGGGCCTTAAGCAGCTCTTGCTCACGGATATCTTCCAGTTGACGGCGGAGCCGGTTGATTGTTGGTACGGCCTCAAGGCCATCCCACCACTCCAGAAAAGCCCGCTGGTCCTCTTCCAGCAAGACCTCGGCCTGCAGGGCCAATTCCCGCCGGGCCGCCTGGTTTCGCTCCACAACCTCCTGGAGATCATCAACATCAAAACACTGCACATTTGACGCCTGGCCGGCATCGGAACTGATGTTGCGGGGCACGCCGATATCCACCAACATCAACCGTTGGCGACGCCTAAGCCCGTTGAGCCGTTGGCAATTAATCAGGGGTTCATCAGCCCCAGTACTCGTGAAGAGCAGGGAACAGTCCTGGAGCTGGGCGTCCAGTTGATCGAGGCCCAGGCAGCGGATCGGCAGGTCTGGGAAGTCGGCGGAGAGGGCTTCGGCCTTGGCAACGGTGCGATTGATTAGCACCAGTCGCCTGGCCCCTTTGGCCTGGAGGTGCTGAATCAGCAGTCGAGCCATGCGGCCTGCGCCCACCACAGCTATTTGTTCATCACAGAGGGATACGAGCTCATCAAGCCCTTGGCCCTGGCCCACCTTCAGCTGGGCCAATTCCACTGCAGCGGAACTAATAGAAACAGCCCCGGAACCAAGGTTGGTTTCGCTGCGAACCCGCTTGCCAGTGCTAACAGCTTGATTTAGGAGGCGGTTGAGGATTGGGCCAATCGACTGGTGGTCTTGCCCCAGTCGATACATTTTTTTTACCTGGCTGAGAATCTGTCCTTCCCCCAGCACCAGGCTGTCTAGGCCGGCACTCACCCGAAGCAGGTGCTGAATGGCCTCCTCATGGTGGAGGGCAAAAAGGTGGGGATTTAATTCCTGCCCAGGTAGGCCACTGTGAATTGAAAGAAAGTTTTGAATGGCGGCAACCCCCTCTTGGGGTTGCCGGAGAAGGCTGTAAATCTCGAGGCGATTGCAGGTGCTAAGGATCGATGCCTCCAGCACCTGCTCATCGGATCGCAGGGTTTGTAAGGAGCTCTGTAGGGAGTGCTCAGGAATGCTCAGCCTTTCGCGGATCTCAACAGGAGCCGTGTGGTGGCTGAGCCCTACGACGGCTAGGTGCATGCGTCAGGTGGGGGAGGGCCGATGACCGGGGTCGAGCCGATGCCCAACCCCGACTATGGCAGAACTCAGCGAAGGGCGATGCTCTTCGCCCCTTCCTTGATGTGCACGGTGTC
>Ga0136644_10000689_pt1 | contig 26924 bp, 24 predicted proteins | sample C_130820_EF_Meta_FD_94780 | JGI IMG/M metagenome (GOLD analysis project Ga0136644, IMG submission 94780) | Freshwater microbial communities from Lake Croche, Canada to study carbon cycling - C_130820_EF_MetaG (v2) (version 2) | ecosystem: Environmental > Aquatic > Freshwater > Lake | place...
ACTGATTCGGCATACTTTCTCAATTCGTCGATTTTGAGCGAGAGCCAAAAATGCGTTTTGGCCCTTTCTTGGTCCAGTTCGTCGATTTTCTTCTTCATGCAGTCGTACATAGTTGACAGGTCGTAAGAAGGAATGGTATTTTCGTGGAAGAGCTGTTTGAACCGCTGTCGCAATTGATAACAGTGGGTCAGCAGGGGTTCTTCTCGAATTTGCCCGAAGGGGATGCGAAGGAGGCCATCCAAATATTGGCGAGCCTTGCCATTCATCTCCTCCGATTTGCTCTTGATTTCGCGCAACTTCATAAAGGCCTTCTCTTTGACGCGTTCCGGGACCCGCATCAGGAAGACCTGTTGTTCCAAGGAGATGCGATTTGCGTCGTATGCCACTACATATGACTGCAAATGCTGTAGCGAATTATTGACCGAATTCTTGAGCGATTGTTTCAGTTTCCATGGGAGCGAATTGTAAATCATATTATTGAAATCGTTATTCACGATACTCGATGTATCTCCTACATTGCGATTTGCTGTAGAACTCCCCGAAAGAGTGAACAAATCGTACAACAAGGAAGTTATGTAGTGTACCTCGATGTTCTTGGACTGCAGCAAATAGCGGAAAAACAGGATTTTATCGAAGGATGTCATATCGTTGAATTTTTTGACAATCGTCTCAATCTTATTATTGAGAACCAGGCGTTCCAGTGTCTCAATTTGTTCGAAATGCGTCTTGATATGGCTTTTCGTGTCAGTTAGCAGTTCATTGGGCTTCGTTACCGCAAGGGTTGAAGCCACGTTGGGCTTCGTTACCGCAAGGGTTGAAGCCACGTTGGGCTTCGTTACCGCAAGGGTTGAAGCCACATTGGGCTTCGTTACCGCAAGGGTTGAAGCCACATTGGGCTTCGTTACAGAAGTATTGGCTGCATAGGGGAAAAGGAAGAAATCGGACAAGGACATGAAGGATACGAAATCGTGCATATCCGTATCTTTGTAGCCTTCGGTCAGCCCCTGCTGGACAATCAGGGATTTGGACTGATAGAGGAAATGGTCAGGATGTTGGCAGGGGAGGGTCGACGGCAATATGTCTTCGAACACGCCGTATACCATATAGATTTTGTCTCGGACCTGTAATAAGAGGCGAACACCATGAATACGGAAATAATAGGAGTGCTTCGTTTCTGGGCTCAGACAGAGGTAATTCATCTGGGCAGCATCGTTCAACGTAACTCGACCCCCTAATTCCCGCGACAATTGAGATGTAGTCATAATTTTGCAATGAAAGATATGGAAATACTTGTTGACAATTCGGAGTTTATCGTTACAGGAACGTGTTGGTAAGTCGACCCGCGATTTCTTGTAAATAATTGCTGAAAGCAGGAAAATCAGGTCGTCTAAATAATATGTACCGTATTTCTGCACGACTGTCCACAATTTTGACGCAACCTCCTGTAACAATTTCTGCTTGGATTGTGAAGCAGGTTCTACCTGTTCTTGGTTTATTGCTGGTTGTATAGCGTTTTGGTTGACTGATTGTTGTTCTTGCTGGCTGATTTGATTGATTCCATCCATCCACAATTGATTGATTTCTTCTAAACTTTGAATAACATGGGTCGTCGTATTGTTATCGGTGAGCCCATGTTTCCGATTCCACAGAGCAGATGTCGAGGTATTTTCAATTATCGTTTGAATTTTTTGGAACCAATATTTCTCTTCTGCAACATTCGACCCAGAAAATAACGGTAGGTTCAATTCATTCTGATTTTTTTGCATTTATTTCGTAGTGATAGAAATACTATATAATCTGATAATATTTATTACCAAAATATATAGTTTGTTCGTCCCTTGTGTTCGTCCCTTGTGTTTGTCCCTTGTGTTCGTCCCTTGTCAAAGCGGCTATGTTTTTGAATAACGAAAAATGGCATATGCATGATATCCTATCGAAGCAAACGCAGCCATCACCAGAAATCGGTATTCTTCATGTGTTGCCTCCTTCTTTTTATATCCCACCCAGACTAACAACGGAGCAATCAACAAGATATGGAAAAGTCGCGTCGGTATTTCCACTTTCCTGGTATACGCCAAATAAATATGATAAAAGAATACAACCACACCTGTAGCGATTAAGACATAATAGGCCCAAAGCGGCGTATTCTTCTCTTGTATGCCTACATACAACAAAAACCCGCCAATAACAAAGATATGCAACAAATGAATGACCGTTAATTGATTCATTGTTATTATTTTTTCCTTTTATGATTTAATCCTATATATTTTGTCCCGCTACTCCCTTATCCAATACAAAAAAGAATAATAGCAACTCGATATTATACAGGTAGTGGAATGGGCATACCGTATTATTTTCGTTACCTGATAAAGAATCATCCAAGAATGTTACAGGAGGTTGTGCCTGCGAATGTCGACACCCTGTACTTGGATTCGAACTCGATTGTCTACGATTGTTATTATGCCTTGATAGCGGAAAATGCGGCCCTTCCGGATATCGACACGCGATTATGCAATGCAGTCGTTGATAAGATATGCAGCTACATTTCATATGTCCGGCCTTCACGTACCTTCGTTGCGTTTGATGGTGTAGCGCCTTTGAGCAAAATGGACCAACAGCGGCTGCGGCGCCACAAGACGCTTTTCACACCGTTTGAAAAGAGTTCGTTACAGGGTGGTGTGTCGAATACGTTTACCACCAATTCAATTACACCGGGAACACCGTTCATGCATTTGCTTTCGCAAATATTGCACCAGGCTTTTGACCAAGATTCGACCGTTGTTTTATCTACATCGGAAGAGCCAGGGGAGGGCGAACACAAATTATTCGCCGATATGCGAAACCGACAAGAAATGAAAGAACAGAATGCAGACCACCCTGTAGGGAATGCTACAGGAGGTGTTATGGTGGTGTATGGTCTGGATGCGGACCTAATTATGTTGTCTTTGCTCCATTTGCGTTATTGTGGCGAATTATGGATATTTCGCGAAGCACCGCATTGGAATAGGGAAAAGAAAGGTATAAAAGAAGAAAAAATGCAACATAACAAACCATCTGTTATGCAGCAAAAGGAGAAGGACCAAGTCGAGTGCCTGCATTTGAACGTTCGCATATTGGCTGGATGCCTGTTACAGGAAATGGGCTATTCATATGATATGCAGCGCATTTATGATTACGTATTCCTCTGTTTCTTTTTGGGCAATGATTTCTTGCCGCATTTCCCCTGTTTGAACATACGTACGCATGGTATGCCGTATTTGATTGGTATGTACCGGGAATGTATGAAACAGGGCCAATATTTGGTCAACCGCACAGGAGAAATAGATTGGCACCACTTGCGCAAATGGCTACAGATATGTGCGTTGAGGGAGCCGGAATGGTTTACGCAGGAGCGGGAGGCGCGGGATAAGATGGCGTCGTCGATGTGGCGCGGGGTCGAAAAGGGCGATTTGCAGGCTATGTTAGACCAGACACCGCTCCTCTTTCGCGCAGAAGAGTATTATATAGATGCACCGCTAACTGTAGGGTGGCAACAGCGGTATTATCGCGTTCTGTTCGGTGTAGAAACCGCCGAAAAAACGGCATCAATAGACAACAAAGAAAAAAAAGAAAACAAAATCGAGACCATCTGTAGCGAATATTTGAAAGGACTACAGTGGGTCTGGCAATATTATACAGCAGGTTGTACCGATTGGCGATGGCGGTATACATATACATATGCACCTTTGATGCAAGATTTGGTTACCCATTACATAACCCCTGTAACAAATATAAAAAACCTGGCAGGGACCGTTACAGAAGGTTATGTTAATGCGACGGGTCCTCTTCCTTCGAATGTACAATTGGCCTATGTCATGCCTCGGAAGAATCATGCCAGCTGCATAACAGATTCTGATTATGTTGCAATGTTGGGGTCGAAATATGGTGACTTGTATGTAGATTCGGTTTCTAAGTTTACGTGGAGTTATTGCCGTTATTTCTGGGAGGCGCATCCTATATTGCCGGAAATATCGATGGACATCATATCCGAATGGGATAACTACTTGGTATCAAACTAATTTATTTTGTTGACCCTATAAAAATTGATTCCTATTTTGGTTTGTCGATAGGAATGAATTTTGTAAAAAGAATGAAATGCTATATCACCTTCTTTGTTCAATTGTGTTTCGTGTATTATTCATTGTCGAATGGTTTCATGATGCCCATTTTGATATCACATTACAGGATGCGTTCACTTATTCTGCCATCTCTGTCTTTTGTGATATCTATGGAAGAGGTATCCATATTGACGGACGAGGACCTTTGGAATTCGGGGGAAGTATCATGGAACGACTTGTTCCAGAATAAGACAATATGGATAGCAAAAGCAAACAAATATAGAATATAAATATAGGAATAACCAATAGAGGGAGATATGATTCGTATTACAGAAGAAACAGAGGATGAAGTCGAGTTTGAAATATCGCTGATTGCCGATATCATTGGCCTCGTTTTTTCTGTCGACTATTTCAAGAACATTGGACTAAGCGTTGTGAATGATGAATCGATTGTGTATGCGGACTCTTCGAAAACAGAAGGACAAAGGGAGAAAACAGAAGGAGAAGTGGAGAAAACAGAAGGAGAAGTGGAGAAAACAGAAGGAGAAGTGGAGAAAACAGAAGGAGAAGTGCAGGAGAAATCGTTACAGGAAGGCGATGAATTATATGAACCAAAAGAACCGACGAGTTTGGCAACTGCTTTATCGGAACCTGGGGAAACTTCTTCTTCTTCGCAACCTCCTGTAACAGCGCATGATGAGTCGAAGGAATCGTTACAGGAAGGCAATGATATGGTAAGGAACGAACCTGAAACGGTAAGGAACGAACCTGAAAGGGTAAAGACCGGAACGGTAAAGACCGGAACGGTAAAAAACGATTGGGAAAAGCCAATTCAGTTAGGTGGCAAAAATAGCAAAAGAAAAAGAAGAGGCGGTGTCGGTTCGAAGCATGAGTTGACATTTCCCTACAAGTATATCGAAATGTTTATCGATAATACGCGAAAGGCATTTTCAAAAACCTTTTCTTCGGCGCCTTCGAAAAAGAGTCAAGAAACGAAAGAAACAAAGAAAGAGGAAGAAGAAAAGGAAACAACCGCAGTAGGTGAAACAAAATCGAATATTTTTAGCAGAATGTTTGAACACCCCAAAACATTGGAAATCAAACAGGAAAATATAAATGTTGAGAAACCATCAGGAGAAAACCCATCCGGGGAACCATTAGAAAAATCCGCTACAGGGAATATCGAATCGGAGAAAAAAGGCATTTTTTCATTCGAACAGCCGCATACATTGGAAAATAAAACACCACTTGAAGAATCTTCGATAAAACCACTTGATGAATCTTCGATAAAACCACTTGAAGACAGAACAGTTGCATCTCTGGAAGAACCCGCTACAGAGGATGTTGCTCCGGTATTTGAAGAAAACAGTTCGATTCCGAAAAAGGGCCTCTTCAAAACCGAAACTCCGAAAACTCTGGAAGAAAAGAAGGACAACTATTCAGAAAAGCAAAAACAGGGCCTTTTCCAAATAAATGAGCCGAAAACTATTGAACAAAAATTGACCGAACCTTCTGTAACGAATTCTCCAGACGTATTAGAACAAAATGCAAATAGTGTACCTAATTCAGCTGTAACTACTGAAAATACTGCCTCGACCCATAATGAAAAGGGTGATTCCGCTTTGTTACAGGGCGTGGACGGTAATCAAACGACTGCGAAAACGGCCGTAACATCTTCGTACAGTATTTTCGATAATATAAAAATGTTCTTGGGTTTCGAATCCAAGCCGCAGTCAACGAACGTATCGGCAGGCGAATCCCATTACAAAACAGCGGTGGTTCGTATTTATAAAAAAGGCGCTGTATTAACGAAACCCCAATATGATGAAGAGAGAAAGGCCGATAGCAAGAATCCCGAATTAATCGATGTATCGCCAGAAGATGGCCAGACTGACCTACAAAGAGAAAAGATTGCAGATGACGAGAAAATACAGAAGGAAAACAAGGAGCGTATTTTGTCAACTCTCAGCTCGGAAGAACGGTACGAAATGAAAGTCAAGTATGATGCCATTTCCGTACAAGGCGACTTGGTTTTTTATGTGTACGCAGACGCAGCTGCCTTACTCCATAAGGAGCCGACAAAAATCGACTTTACATTATCTCTGTAACGAATAATAAGTCCGTTATAGGAGGTTGTGTACACTGTGTTAACATTTTTTGTGGGTTTTTTCGTTGTTTTTTGTTTTTGTACATGGTCGGTTACGAAAAATTGATTTAAAGACAAGACCCTATGTTAAGGTACAGTATTCACATACTATAACAACCACTTTTACAACAACTTATTAAAAGAAACTTTCAAAGCAAATGTCAAAATCAAACGAAGCAAAATGTATTACAACTGATAAATGGGACCCTTTGGCAAATGATTATTCGCAGCCTCGCCCTAACAAATTGAAAGGCAAAAATGTTTATATCAACAACACACAAATTCGCTCCAATCTAGTATTGCAAACACCGCTTATGCGAACATGGGGTATTTCTATTTACGTCGCAGAAAACGGCGAGACCCAAGGTGGTTATTCGATGTCGCTGGTATTCCCGAACGAAGGCTATGAAACTGAAGAAACCTCCGTATTTAAGAGAAAAGTACAACAATTTGAAGAAGAAATCATTACAAAAGCCTATGAAAACCGTCTTGCCTGGTTTGGCGATGACGACATTAGTTTTGATACGATTAAAAGCGGTTTCTATCCGATGTTGAAATATCCGCGAATGAAGGATGCAAAAGGCCAGCCCTTGAAAAAGAAGGATTTATCCAAAGCGCCGACTATGAAAATCCGCGTGAATAATTATGACGACAAATGGCAATGCCGTGTTTACGATACTGAGTTGCAGCCGCTCTTTGTACCGGAAGACAAGGATTCGTCGCCGGTGGATTTCGTACCGAAGAATTCGATGGTGATTACCAAAATCAAATGCGACGGTATTTGGACTGGTTCTGCAAGTATCTCATGGGGTATCAAATGGAATTTACAAGTATGTGTTGTGCAGCCAATTGCTGGTGCAACATCAGACCCACTTGGAGTGTCAGATATGGATACAACCAAATTCTCTGGTATCAAATCAGCTGCCAAAGAGCCGGTTGTAGAAGAGGTTCAAAAAGAAAAAGAAAAAGCAAAAGAACCTGTTGTCAATGCTACAGTCGAGGATACGGATGATGAATCTGAACCTGAATATGCGCCTGCTCCAGCTCCTGTTCCAGAACCTGTAGCTGCGCCTGTTCCAATACATGTAGCTGTTGAAGAGCCGGTTGCTCCTAAGAAAAAGATTATCAAAAAGGTAGTCGCAGCTAAGTAAATAAGGATATTGAAATGTGAAATAGAATGACTTAATCCAATAAAAAATTTGCATGTAAAAATAAATTTCGATTCATATGAGTTCGAAATTTATTTTTTCTGTTATTTTCCTATAAATATATTACAGCTGTAACATATAAGGGGTAACGATGTCAATCAAATATGAATATCAACCATTTTCATCCACACAGAAAAATGATAATTCTACAGAAGGTCAAGATAATGTTGAACAGATAAACGTGTTGACGGAAGGTTTTAAAGATAATAGTACAAGCCAGATGAAATCAGCAGTCGATAAATCATTTTTCCTATTTAGATGGCTTGATATTCATTTGCAACGTATCACAATACAGATACAGAAGGTCATGTCAAAACGCAGCAATTACGACCCGTCTGATTATATAGCATCCAAACTAGCCGCTATTATTGTAGGAAGAAAAGAAAGTTCTACAGAATTGAAAAGCTTTTTCATAGGAACGGGTGTGGAAATCAACGATATCTTTACACATGAAAAATTAAACGAATTAGACATTGAACCTATCAAAGACAAAGGTGAACAATACATACATGACTTAATTTACGGATACATTATGTTTCTGCCATTCATATGGGTTGTATATAATTGGTATTTTCTATTGTTTGACCCTAACACAGATTGTCCAGAAATGAGCGATTATGAAGATTATTACAAGATGTTGTGGCCGGGTATCTTTACAGGAGGTACTGCCTTGTGTTTTGTTGAAATGGAGAAACTAATGTATGTCTTACGTAATTTGTTACCTCCTGCATGGAAAAGGTCTATTAATGAATATACTTTTTTTGCTACCTTCCTTCTAGTAAATGCGCTATGGATTAAAGGAGCTGCAAAACTCGACTTCAATAGTTTACAGGGATTCATCCATTTTATAATTATCGTCAATATATTCTTCGGTTTATGGTTGCCTTATATAGCCGATACAGTATGGCCTCCTAGTTTTGTGTCTTGTTTTTTCATTATTTTGGCCTATGTCCTTTTGCTGAATATTATGATAACGATTTCAAATAAATTCATTTCGATTATCTACGTCATATTGATGATTTATCTAACATATATATCCTTCTTCTCCCTTTTCTCCAGTAAAAAGTCGTTCGATATGTTCCAAATAATAGATGATATCAATGAACAGAATATCCGTGAAGTCAGACCGGATTCTGACTCGTTTACTTGGTTCATGAATATCATAAATAATCTGGTTTTTGGAGCTCCTGTCACGCTTTTATTAGCTATGTTTACTTTGAATCAAATGGGCGATTTGGGAAATCATTTAAATGATTTACCAGCGATGTTGCAAACCCCGATTAGCATTTTCTTAGGCTTCTTCTTTATTTTTTCAATGATAATAGTACTTGTCAAATTCATCAAAAACATTATGAATAAAAGCCCGAAGAATGAATCTATTGAAGTAAATCCAGACCCATCCGCAGCTATCGGAAGCATGATTGTCAAATTGGCCCCTGTACTAACATTAGCTATTGGTGCAATAGGCGTTATGATATGTATTGTATTATTCTTTGCATGGATGGTATCATCTATACAAAACAACAAATCGACATCACTCGATGCAGGAAAAGAACTGAAGTTCGAATAATAACAATATGCAAAAGAAACGAATATAAAAAATTGAATCCGAATCGAAATAAAAACAACTTACTATATCATTATTAAAACCATGACAACACCTACTGTAACGAATATTCTAGAGGCGAACAACGAGCTTACATTTACTCTTTCTGGTGTCGAATCCTGTTTTGCCAATGCAATCCGCCGTACCATTCTAGGGCAAATCGACCGTATTGTCTTGGACGGTTTTCAAATTGAGGAAAATACATCGACTCAATTTCACAATGAAATTATCAAACATCGCCTTCAATGTATTCCAGTTCATGTCGCCAAGGCCACCAGAGAAGAACAAGAAGAATTTTGCCAGAATCATTTTGTCGAAGTCGATATTCAAAACAAATCGGAAGAAAAAATCTACGTAACTACCGAAATGTTCCGCATTATCAACAAAACAACCGGTCAGGCCCTTTCGATAAATGAACGCAATGCGATTTTCCCTCCCTACAAGTCGTTTTACTATATTGATTTGATGCGCCTCTTACCAGGGAAAGGCGATACGATTGAAGGCGAACGAATCAAATTGAGTTGCCAATTTGCAATCAGGCGTGCTGCACAAAACAGCTGTTATACCGTTGTGTCGAAATGTGCCTTTACCAATACGGTCGATACCCAGAAAGCGATGGATGTCTGGACCGAACTCTATGCATCTATGAGAAAAGAGGGAGTGGCAGCCGATGTAATTGATGCGAAAAAAAGGGATTTCCTGGCTCTGGATGCGCTTCGCTACTACAAGGCCAATATGTTTGATTTTGCGGTGCGGTCTATCGGCATTTACGATAATTCCGATTTGGTTTTCCGGGCATGTCAGGTCTTGATAGAGACGTTTGAGCAGTGGAAATTGGCCTGCGAGGCGGATGAAGTAACTATTTACGACAGCTTGACCCGTGCAGAGCACGCTTCGTCTATGGAAAACTCGCTCGATATTGTGCTGTATGACCATCCGAAAAAGGACGAAGACGTGGCTTCGGGAGACGGTTACAGTGTAGGCTATATATTCGACCATTTGCTGTTTCGCAATTATCTTGAGCAGGAGAAGACGCTGACATATTCTGGTTTTACCAAATATCATCCGCATAGTAGCGAATATGTGTTGCGATTGTCATTCCGCAAATCGAACGATACGCAGAGTTTAGTCAAAACCTATTTCTCAAACTCTTGTACGCAGGCAATAGAAACGTTACAGGGGATTGCGCGATATTTCAGTACAAATCGGCCCACATCTGTATCGAAAACTGTAACAAAGGTGTCAGCGACTCCAAAAAAAGAAACGAAATCTTTGATTGCATAGCCATAAGAAAGGCTATCATCGTTAATATACCATAAAAACAAATGTCGTCTGTTACATATCGATACACTTGTTTTAAAAATGTCAGAAAAAGTGCCAAAACTCGTTTTTATTGTTCCTTATAGGGACCGCGAACAGCAGCGCCTCTTTTTCGACCATCATATGCGCGATTTTGTCTTGAAGGGTCGCGACGATTATGTGATTGTCTATGTACATCAGTGTGATACGCGTTCTTTCAACCGCGGTGCGATGAAGAATATCGGTTTTATCTGGGTCAAAAAGCAATGGCCCCAGGCCTACAGGGATATCACGCTGGTTTTGAACGACGTCGATAATATGCCTTTTACGGCCGGATTTTTACAGTATGAGACGTCGCCAGGGAACGTCAAGCATTTCTATGGATTCAAACATACCGTCGGCGGAATTGTATCGATTACGGCGGGTGATTTCGAGAGAACCACCGGCTTCCCCAATTTCTGGGCCTGGGGATTTGAAGACAACATTTTCCAGACCCGGATTCAGGCCGCCGGTCTGCGTTTGGACCGTACGCAATTCTACCCAATCTTCGACAAGAACATCATGCACTTCGTTGATGGAATGACCCGGCAAGTCAATCGCAAAGAATTCGACCGTTATGCAGCCAAGACCAAAGAAAACATGTACGGCATTTACAATTTGGAAATGTCGTTCGATGAACAAACCGGGTTTCTGAATGTAACGCATTTCGATACCTTGTTTCCAGAGGATGTTACTGCAACGAAACAACACGATTTGCGCAATGGTCCTGCTCCCTTTACTACCATTCGTGGGGGTGGACGCTTCGGGATTCAATATTTGCGTGGTGGAGGGAAATAAAGTCTATTTCTAAATCCTTATCTCCCCTTTTGTTGATTTTTACCGGTAACTGTTATATTTACAGAAGTTGTGCACAAAGTCTTATCGACTTGTTATATTCATGTCGATTTCAACCGGATGCAACTCTTCTTCTATTTGCATAAAAAGCGGTTTTTTCTTCTCTTTTCTAGGTCTTAGCAAATAAATCAAAACAATCATACAACAGACGGAGCCTCCTATGGCGCCTGCATATATAGCGATTACATATGTACTATTTCCTGTAGCGGTATGTTTCTTTGTTATATTGTTAATCGTTGGAAAAATAGAAGGGATTGTTGTAATTACACTGCTTGGTAACATTGTCGTACCTTCTGTAGGATTCGTTACAGAGGGTTGCGATATTGGCTGCATATATATTGATTCTTGTGTTGGCGGTGGCGACGATGTATTTACGCATGTTGTTTCAAATGATGAGCTGTTTGTAGGGACCGTAGTAGGATTTGTTACAGAAGGTTCGGTTGTGGTTGGGATTTGTGTCGGTGTTTTAGTTGGCTTCTGTGTCGGTTTTGCAGATGGTTTTGTAGAATTCAACAAGACGAAGAACGGCGATACATGAATGGTATCGCCAGAATAGGAGCTCCATTCTACCCATAATCGTACATTTCCCTGTGGAGCGAAGCCGCCTCCTGGGAGCGATATATTTCTTGTCGGCATAATGATATTGCCAGAGAGGGTATTGCCATTGTAATAGGTGCGGTTTTTGCCTTGACAATAGCCGTTCGAGAACCGGGCGCCATTGTCTATGGTCAGGCCCAATTGTTGTCCTGACGGGGTTGTTGCGGTGTAGGCGAGGGTTTCGCCCGGATAATACACCGATTTTCCGGAAACGAGGACGGTGGTGCCACGTTTGACCGTTATTTTCCCGGCCGTGCTGGTCTTCGAATCAATGGACCTGTGGCTATTGATAGGTGTTGTCCCTGGGAAAGTCGAATAATACCCGCAATCTATGTTGCAGAAATAAATGGCGTAGGATTGTAGGTTGGCGAGGTTTATAAACAATATGAGAAATGCTAGAATGCGATTTGTCATATTCTATTTGTGCCGGTTGTCTTTGTTTTTATTTATAGGCGAAACAAAGAATCGTAGTCGTCGAAATGGGGGTCTGTGGTTGGCGATTGCTGCATAACGGAATGTTTCTTATGTACGTGTCTCAAGTCTATGGGGATTTTGACCGAAACATATTCCAAGAAGGATGGCTTTGATTTCTTTATCTTCTGTTGCGAAATAGGACAGCCACCATGTAGGGTTGGTTGCTGCATAAGACATCGTTTGTTATGTACGGCATCCGGCTCTGTAACGGTTTTGTGAACCGATTCTTGAATCGTTACAGGGGTAATCGATATGTTTATTTTTGGGACGAGGGATTGAATGAATTGCGCCAAGTATCGGATTGCGAACACGACGGCTGCCAACAATAGGAGGACCAGGACCCATGCATATTTGGCGAAATCATACATATAGAAATAACCATACGTACTTGTCTGGAACAGGGATTTTGGAAATATCCATTCTTTTATGCAAGGTGAAGGCGAAGAGAGACCTTCGTTGGGCGAAGGCGAAGAGAGACAACACGCCTTATTTTCCGTATCTTGGACCACCGAATCCTGGAATTTTTCTTGATGGGGGAAAACGAGGGGTTCATAGAAGAAGTAGGTTCGGTCGGCTTGAAGCCACAACATTTTCCACGATACCAATTCGCGTTTTCCCTGTAACCATTCCTTGCGCAGTTCTTCGGAATAGATACAGGCGTGGGCCTCTGTAGTGAGCCCCCAATAATGTTCCTCCTCTTTTTCCATTTGAGGAGGGATGCCGAAAAACAGCTTGAACCAACAAGAGCCTTCGCTACAAGAACGGGTGGCTTCGTTACAGCAGGTTTGCGTTTTATTCGGTTCAGGCAGTGCAAAAATGGGCAGGCAGCCGAGGGAATAAAGGAAGGCCTCCTTGTTCTCAGTTTTGGATTGAATGAAGGAACTGATACTATCGACGATTTCGGACTGTTTGATACGGTTGCTGAAAAAGAGGTAGTCTTCCAGAACGAGAATATTGGCCTTTTTATGCTCCGCAGCATGCTCGAAAATACGGAAATGCACCTCTGTAACAGTCTCATGCGGTTTTTGCGAAACCGTGTATATATCGCTACAGGGTGTGTAGTGTTGGATTTCTTCAAGGATTCTTTGTTTGTTTCTATTTTCTTGTTCTTTGTCTCTTGGTTGGACGATAATGTACGTAGCAGTCAAGGTCTGCGAATCGAAAAGGGGCGGTTGTTGGATTTCGACTTTTTCAAAATCGGGTTTTTCTAAAATGGCGGATTCCTCTTTTGATTTCTGTTCTTCTGTATCTTCCTCCTGTAATGGTTTTGTTTCGCTCATTTTCTGTTATTGTAATAGAATAACAGAAAATAATATCATCGTTTCTTCTTTTTTTCTATTCTCTATTTTTATTGATTTGTCTATTCTCTTGTTTTTGAAAATTTGTACATAAGAAACGTTTTGTTATGCAGCAACCTTTAACCAGAAATTGTTTATGGAATGACCGGATACTCGAAAAACGGCGGTTTGTTCTCCTCTAACAATTTCTCCAAGCGGGGCGCCTTCAATACACGCTCCTTTTTCAACGCCTCTGCACCCCTTTTCACGAAATCGCGGTTCTTCTGTATCACTGTTTTCGACATCTCATATGCAGAATTTATAATATGCAACACCTCGTCGTCAATCATTTCCTTGTAACGGTCCGAATGACTCGGATATATAACGCTTTTTCGACCCATCCCATAATACAAAACCATTCTTTCAGCTAATTTAAAAGCCTCTTCGAAATCCATCGTTGCACCAGTTGTCGTAGATACATCGTAAAATTCCTCCTCAGCAATACGCCCTGCTAACAATATCATCAGATGCTCAAACAACGACTCTTTCGTATATATAGCACTCGTTGTTCCCTCAAACAACGTAAAACCAGGCGTAGTCGGCGAAAACAGATTAATCGATACCTTGGTTACTTTGGCATGATTCTTCGACATCAGTCCTACAACTGCATGCCCCATCTCGTGAATCGCAATACGGTCAATAATATCCTCCGTAAATTGATGCTCATTCGGCTGCCATCCCATCAACATCTTGTTCATCACTGTATCCAAATCACACAGCTGTATCAAGACCCGATTATTCCTCAGTGCAATCAGCATCGCCTCATTAAGCAAGTTCTCGATTTGTGCACCCGATAACCCGACCGTCATATCGACCAAATCCTCCAAAATAATAGTGGACTCATTGTAAGGCTTTCCTCGCAAATGAATCGACAAAATAGCACGCCGGGTTTTCACATCAGGCAATCCAATGAAAATACGCTTGTCAATACGCCCAGGACGTAACAGAGCTGGGTCCAGCAAATCGGCGCGATTGGTTGCACCAATCAGGAAAATACCCGTTGTTGTATGAAAACCATCCAAGGCAATAAGCAATTCATTCAACGTATTGTCGCGCTCACTACTCGATGCCTCGCCATCACCCGACCGTTTTCGACCCAGGGCGTCGATTTCATCAATAAAAACCACACAGGGCGTATTCTTCTTCGCCAAATCGAACAATTCACGGACACGCGAGGAACCGACACCTACGTATTTATCCTGAAATTGTGCACCACTCACCGGAATAAAAGAGGTCTTGGTCTCACCGGCGAAACCCTTTGCCAACAACGTCTTGCCATTCCCTGGCGGTCCTTCCAATATAAGGCCCTTCGGTATTCGTACATTGTAACCCTCGTATTTGGTATAGTTCAACAGAATGTCGATACATTGCTCTAATTCTTTCTTGACGTTGTCGTACCCTCCTATATCCGCAAAGGTAACGTTACAGGAAGTAATGACTTCGAAGTTTTCCGATTTTTTGTTTCTCTTGTATTCGTCGTCGTCGCTGTAACCTCTTCTCTGTTTTTGTTGTTGTTGCTGAAAATGGGCGTTTCTATATGCATTTTTATTACTGCTTTGTGGGAATAACAGCGGATTGATGAGTGGCGAAATATTGTCGTCTTGGTTTTCTGTATTGTTTTCGTCTTCATCTTCATCTTCATCGTCCTGTTGTATCATAATAGTCAATTTTTGAAAGGGCGACTTGGTCCTGGTCTTGTTATTGTTCTTTTGTATATTATGCAGCTCCTCTTCCAACCCTTCTTGCCATTTATTGTCCTCATCCCATGCACTACCAGGAAAGGTTCGATTGTTATTTCTACGCAAATATTCGTTGTAATAACTGTGTTTGTTCATCGGCCAATATGATTTGGGCGGCTGGTCTTTGTAGGGACCCGGCTCATTCGATAAGTAAATGACACCTGTCTGTGGAATTTGATGTATAGAGTCGGCCGATATCACAAATGAATAATGACCTCGCTGCCTCAAAGGATTGGGAATAAAGCCGAGCGTATATGAAACAGAAAAAAGGATGGGAAGGATGGGAAGGATGGGAAGGATGGGAAGGAATTTCATCATCTGTCTCATGTATTCTATGTATGGGCGCGTCATTTTTATATAGATTATGCTTGTTGGAATCGAAGCTATTTGTTAGATAAATTCTAAATCAGTCAACCGCCAATATTCGCAACCTCCATTGGGCAAGGGCCGTTCCAAAATAAAGGGAATCGCCTTCTGTTTCAATTCCATTTCGGCGATGACATAGCTATCGATGATTTCCGGTTTGATATCAATCATAGGTTGCGACCCTTCTTCTATTTGTCTTGCACGTTCGCCTAGAATACGTGCTTTTTCATATTTAGTAAGAATCGGTACGGTTTTATGTAGAGGGTCGATAATATCGCCTTTGTTATTTCGGTTGACGGTTGCCAGGATTTCGATTTCGTCAATATTTCGGTAATTTAGCTCACTGTGGAAATCCTGAATAATATTGGTTTTCAATTCTTTAGAAATCTTTTTCAACCGAGCCTCAAGATAATCGTCTGTTTCCTCATCGTCATCGTCGTCCGAAAAGGTCTCGTCTTCTTCTTTTTGTTCCTCTTCTTCTAATTGTTCTTCGTCTTCTTCATCAAATTGTTCCTTTTGTTCTTCATCATATAACGAAACCTCATCGTCTTCGCCGCCTGTATAGTAAGTACTTTCTTCGTCGCTCATTTCACCACCTGCACCTAGAATATTCGGATATTGTGACATGGTTAATTTTATATAATACCATAGGTTTCTTTTTATCTGGATTCAATTTTTGTTGTTTATTTGATTCGCTCCTCGAAATTTTGTGGTTTTTCGTCTTATTCTCTTGCTCCTCTAATTTTAATCACCTGTTATTATAAGAATGAAATACACCAAAAAACACAAGAAACATAAGAAACCGAAAAACAAAACAAAAAAGAAAAAATATTTATTAGATAAATATGCAAAATTATTCAACCGAATCAGAGGAGGCAAACTATTAAAACAAGGTACATACGGCTGTATTTATTTCGAACCTGCATTGGATTGCCTTAGTAAAGCAATCCAAAAAGAAATCAAGGCCCTCGACTACGAAGTTATTTCGAAATTATTCACAAAAAAGAATGCAGAAATAGAAGTAGAACAATATAAAAAACTAGATAAAATAGACCCCCAATATAAATTCCATCTCCATTCGTTCAAAACATTATGCAGACCGAATCCAAAACAACTGAAAGAACTACAGAGATGTGAGGTCAATCATATTAGTGAATATATCAGTCTAATCGAAGCCAATAAATCCCACAATGGCTCTGAAAAAGGCGCAAAAACAAGTTCAAACAAGAAATCAATGATAGATATAGGTCTTTTCAAAAAAGAAAGCAAGAAGAATGACCTAATCAATGTAAAAGATACCGATTTTGTATTGTTTCTGTTGGAATATGGCGGCAAAGACATAAAAATAATGAAGGAAACCTTCAGGGAATGGACTCCAAAAAAGGTAATGGAATTTATGAAAAGTTTGGATAGTTTGTTTGATGCACTCATTGTTCTTAATGGTGGGGGTCCTTCTGCAACTATGTTTACGGCTATGACAGGAAAGAAACAATACATTATGGGCGATATCAAACCGAATAATATTGTCTATAACGAGAAGGCCAAGAAATGCTTCTTTATCGATTTCGGCAGTTTTGTAGAGAAAGAGAAGCATCTAACCAAACTTACTACCTATGACCGCTTGTATTTCTATTACAATTTTACGTTGGAAACCTATTATCTATTAGATGAAAAGTATTATAGGTTTATGCCCGACGACACAGTCGTTACTGGAAGTATACAGACCAGTAATTTCGACGATAAAACTGCGTATGGACAATACGCAGATGTAGTGAAAAATGTAAGAGAGACAATACCGGAGAAATATCGCCAATATGCAAAAATAGATGAAGATTTCAAAACAATGGTTACAGAAATGGCAAATATGGAGAGAAGCAAATTTGTCGAAAAATCACTGATTACTACCGATTTATACCAATTAGGCCTGTCTTTTATGTATCTGTTAGATGTATTTCAAAACAAAATAGATGAAAAATTGTCTAACGAGTTATTCAAATTGTTCTATTCTATGATGCATCCCAATGTATTTCAACGGATAACACCTGCAGAGGCGTCTACTAGATATAAGAATTTATTTGCTACACAATTGAAGTAACGTTATGTACGGAAAGTTTAAAATCGAGGAGCAAGGAAAAAATTGAATTTAAAAATAGGCTACTATGATAATAGCAACACCAAAATGAGAACACCCTTCTGTAGTAAATGCGACAACATGTTGTACATTAAAATAGACGAAACCAATAGCACTCAAATCGAATACTTTTGCCGATTCTGTGGAAATGTAGAGAAGCCCCCTACACAAAATATGGTTCTAACTGTCATGACCACCTCCGTCGAGAACCGCAATTTCAACTTTAGCCATATAGTGAACGAATATACCAAATTTGACCCCACCTTGCCCCGTATTACCAACATGGCTTGCCCTAACAAAGAATGCCCTGAAAAAGACCATAAGGAGATAATTTATATACGGTACGATGACAAGAATTTGAAATATTTATATCTGTGTACTGAGTGTGATTTTGTATGGAACCGCTAATATTGGAACCCTGCGGGTTCCAGTAAAACCTCCGCGTGATATCGTCCACCCCTTTGGGGCGGACGTAACTTTACAAAAGCTATACATAACTTTGGAAAAGCTAGATGATTCTTTTAGATTCTAGACTTTTTTTGTTGAACCTTTCTAGGTACTCGTTACAGGGAATTGTGTTTTGTTTTTATTGTTTATTTTTGTGGGTTTATGTTTATTTTTTTGGGTTTTGATGATTATATGCCTTTATATTATAATCAGTTTTCCCTTTTTTCAAAATGATTATAACCAAGAAAAATTATTTGCTAGTTGGTTCTGTTGCCATTGTGGTTCTAGCTGCATGTATCTATGTCAAAGGCAAAAACCCCTCTGGTTTTGCTCCTTCCCCCTCTCCTTCTCCTTTTTAAAAATATCCTTTTTTCTAATTTTTCATTTTGCTGCATAAGAAACAATATGTTATGCAGCAAATTACATTTCAGCAACCTTTCTGTAGCATTCTTTACAAAAGGTTCGGCTTTTTTACAACGGAGGCAATGCCTCATAAGCCTGTTTCGCCCCATCTCGACCCCAAATAATGTACGGCGGCGACGGCCATTGCGAAAACGGAACAGCCTTACTCGTCGACTGCTCCAATGCCATCATCCTCTGTAACGCACGCAGTGCCCGCTGCATATTCGTATAGCCCTTCCCATAAAAGACTTGCATCATTCGTTTGAATCGCCATTCGAATTGCAGCGCCGCCGTCCATGTAGGAAAACCGGCTACATAACATATAAGCGACCATTCCTCGCCCTTTTCGACACGCTGTCCCGTACGTTTGGCCCCACCCTTTATTTCCTTGTTATGTTGGCGTAGCCTCTTGTCGACATCCATTGTTGCACCTATATAGATGCCACCACGTGTCGATTCCAACAAGTAGACAAATTGCTGTTCCGGCTTGGTGACTCTTCTTCCAACCGTTCTTAGAGATGTTGTCGTGGTTACGTGTGTTGCTGTTGATGTCTGTGGTGTTGCCATTATATGAAATGTCGGATAAAAATAACTCAACCATCCTTTTTATTCTGTTACAGAAGGATTGTATGGGGATTGCGCTTCGTTCTCATTCTCCGATAAGGGTATGGACTCCTCCGGCATCATGGCCTGTTCTACATCGACTGACTGGACCACCGATTTTGCCTTTTTCTTTTCACTAATGCCATCGGGGTCAAACCCCAAATCCACGAACCCACCTGTAACGTTCTTTACAGTGGTGTTGACAAGGGGGAGCCATTGCGATAACGCCATTTCGGGGACCTGTATCACCATGTTCATTAGGGTAGTGTAATGAGTTGTCAGAAAAATCGTATCTATGGATGCGGCCTCGGTCATTGCTGCATTATCAATTCGTACTGTGTACCACCAATAGGGCGGGATGAAGAGGAACCAGCCCTCCGATACTTGGAATTCGAGCGCCGAGACCTCTTCAGAAACCTTGTTGGCGGTCCATAAATCGGTATTCAACGACACGGTTTTGCCATCCATCTTCTGGAACGGCTTCTTCATATATCTCTCGTTTCGGAAAGGCGTCATCTTAATCGTGATTTGGCCGCGCACCACATACAAGAAGGCCGAGTGGTTCTCATGATAAGCCAAGGGCGTCGTTGCAGAAGGAGAGCCGAATACGAAATCGCGCTTCTTCGACACAGTGAAGCTCGGTTGTACATATTCGTCTAACGATTCGGCGTATTTTTCCAGCGACGTATCGGCAACCATCTCGGAATTGTTACAGGAAAGGTATGCGACTTCGTTGTCGGCGCGAATCAGGTCGACTGCCTTCTCTAAACGGAGAGAAACTGGTTTTATGAGGGTGGAAATGTCTTTGATGTTGGCGATGTGGACCTTTTCTTTGCCATATTTCTTGGCGAGACCTTCTAAAGTAATTCGGTTCAGGGCATGATTCGGTTCCAAGACGCGGTTTCGGAATTCGAAGAGGACAGGCTGCTTCTTCTTGATGACCTTCTGTAATTCGAATGGATTGTCGTAATCCATCTCGTAGATTTCCAGTTCAATCCCCTTCTTATAATGTTCCACCACGTTCAAATAGAGGAGAATGATGACAATCGATGCAAATAAGATGACGAAGAAATCCATTTGCTTTGTAGCAATTTTATTATGAGGTCGCATTTTTTTGTCAGAGAGTTCGACGCGCTTCTGACCCCTTCTACTCTCAATCCTATTTCAGAAAAAGAATAAAACGAATCGGCGTAAGTTAGATTAGTTAGACTCAAAAATTCAAATATTATTATGGAATCATTAATAGAACAACTTCGGGAAAAACTACAGGAGAAATATGAGGGCAGGCCTTTACGCTTATGGATTTTGACTCCCTGTTACGGTGCACAACTCGGTGTAAATTATGTCAGGGCGCTGATTGAAACGCGCGATTTATTGCTGAAAATAGGGGTAGAAATCTGTGTTGAATTTTGCCACAAGGACAGTCTGGTGACTCGTGCTCGGAACAATCTGGTGGCGAAGGCCATGGCGGACCCTTCAATGACGCATGTGATGTTTATTGATGCCGATATTGGCTGGAATGCAAATGATGTATTGCGACTTCTATTTGCGAACAAGGGTTTGGTAGGGGGTATTTATCCTTTGAAATCATACTCTTGGAGTAAGCTTGTCGACCCTTGTGGTAAGCTTGTCAACCCTTGTGGTAAGCTTGTCAACCCTTGTGGTAAGCTTGTCGACCCTTGTGGTAAGCTTGTCGACCCTTGTGGTAAGCTTGTCGACCCTTGTGGTAAGCTTGTCGACCCTAATGTTCCGGCCTTAGACCCATCCAAAAATATCGTTACAGAAGGAAATGCATCATCGGAGGAATTGAACGAAATCAGCAGATGGCTGGCCCGACACCAAAAAAGCGTTATCAAAGACGTCGTAACACCGGTCGATTTCGTCAAGCATCATATGGTCCTATACAACGTCAACTTATTGTCGAATCATATTGAAATCGTGGATTCCCTGGCCGAGGTCCGCCATATTCCTACCGGCTTCATGATGATAAAGCGAGAAACGATTGCCAAATTATTCGCGAACCATTCTGTAACGAAATACACGGACGATGTCGGATTTTTGAAGGGTGGGGAAAATGATTTTGCCTATGCCTTGTTCGATTGTGCTGTCGTAGGCGGTCATTATTACTCGGAGGATTGGCTTTTCTGTCATCGATGGATGGAATTGGGGGAAAAGGTATATATGGATGTTGGAATACGTTTGATACATAGCGGCCAAGAAGATTATGACGGGTTTCTGTTGTCGACGCTGGTCTAATAATAATTTGTATAAACATTGTCGAATAGGAGTGCTAAAAGCATAGGGAATTCCCATGTATTAATCGATTTATCTTGTAGATATATGCTTCGGAAAAATAGGAAACTACTCAGAAGTAATGTTACAGTAAGGAATAGAACGAATACTTGATATATAAGGTCTTGCTTTTGCGCCATTTTTTGATATATTATAATGTTATTTTCTTCGACGAATCTTTTGGTGTAAGAAAACCCTGATTGGAACGAAATTAAAAGTATATACATAATTTACTATAAGTTATGTATATGCAACAAGAATCTTCGACAGCAATGGAAAAATCGTTACAGGATGGTTCGGTAATGGAGTCATCGACAAAGGAAACGTCAAATATTTTCACGATATATACGAAATCAGGATGTCCCTACTGTGACAAAGCAAAGGACCTGTTTCGTGAATGGAAACACATTGATTCCGAGTTGCATTGGGTAGAAAACAATTGCGATATCTATTTGAAAGACCCATATGATAAGGAGCATTTTCTTGATGATATGCGCAAACATATTGGGAAGACTTGGCGTACTTTTCCCATGATTTTCCACAGGGACCGTTTTGTAGGGGGTTATACCGACTTGGTAGAATATAGCAAGCCTTTTATGCAATCTGTCAAACTGTTTTCGCCTATTATGACTACTGCAGTTACAAATACTTCTGCTGCTGTAACAGTTGAAACAGGAGGGGAAGTAGAAAAAAGAGGATTAGAAAAAAGAGGATTAGAAAAAAGAGGATTAGAAAAAGGAGGAGGAGGAGAAGGAGGAGAAGGAAGGGCTATCAATGCTCAAGCTTTTTTCGATTCAAAATGGGAGGAAGATATGACCTTTTAATTATTCTTATTGCTTCTTGTAAGCGAAGCATCCCCTTGCGGATAACAAGTTTTTTAAATCACCTAATTTTTCTATGATGCATACAGTGAGGCATCAATTTGGTTCGAAATCACCGGTAGATAAGTCGGCTGATTGAATTCTACAGGTGTATTCGTAACAATAGGTCCGTATTTCTGAACAACTTCTTCCTCTAAAGTCCGTTGTTGAGGCGGGTTTAACGATTGCATTTCGGCATCTCGCTTCATTTGGGATTCGGGTTTGGGAAGACCGTCACGTACTATCGGAACTGTACTTGAAGACTCTCTATATTGGATGCCGTGGCTAGGTTGGGAGGGCGATGGCGAAACCAAGATAGGAACATTCTTAGTAATGAGGGAGGAACGGCGTAATAATTCATAGGCGACAAACACGAACAATATACCGAGAACAGGATTGGTAAAGAGGAAGAAGAAGATAGTAAGAGCAAAGAGGACCACCATTCCTAAAGAAGAATCGAAAAATGCGGCGACGGGTTTGAGGGGGTGAATAGGCAGTATAATAAAAAAGATGAATACAATTCCGACTAATAATTCCAGAGTTGCGAATGAATCTATTTTTTGTAAGAATTTCATTATATATATAGTTCCAATATTTTTACAGACGTATTGAAAACAAAATAGTATAAAACCATTCTTCGTATTCTATATAAGATTGTGAAAAATGAATAATAAGAAAATGATGATTGCTTCTGGACTATCGGTTCGAGGACAACAAGAAACAGAGGCCGATGATTTCGACAAGGTCCACGAATTGCTAGAAAAGGAGAAACAGAACAATAAATTGGATTCGTGGAACAAGATTGACAAAATGATGAAAACCCGTAAACTAAATGCTTATGCCGACCGTTATGGCAAGAACCACCATATGTCGATACAGGAAATCAAAGCACTGAAAAGCTTCTTCCTTCATTGTTTGGATACATCTAGATTGCAGAAATCGAAGGATGTCGTGTATGACCGCGAAACCCAGGAAATCAAGGAAATACCGTCGCTCTATCTGCATCCTATTCAGCGTAATTTTACACTTCGCATTGTAGACAACAAGCGTGTGTCTACATTGAAGGCTCTAGCACCCAAGAGGAAAAAGGCTACAGAGGCCGCGACAGAAACGAAAAAAGAAGAACAAGAAGAACAAGAAGAACAAGAAGAACAAGACAATGACACCGCAGGAGAGGAAGAGATTTCCCAGTCAATATAATGTAAAAAGATATCGATATATAAAGTAAATACCTTATCGAATTTACTCTATATTCATTTGAATGTCTGTAACTACCGATAATGATAGTTTAGACGAATTAATACGAGCATTATGCAGCGATTATATAGATATGGAATTATTACAATATTACCAGAGTAAATTTATAGAAACAGCGGTCGACTCTATTTATGAAATGGCACTGATTTACTTGGACCAAGATACGGAAAAAGATGGGTCAAACGAAAAAGAAAATGTAGAGTCGTTATCGAAAGAAAATGTAGAGTCGTTATCGAAAGAAAATGTAGAGAATTCGCTACAGGTAGTATTGCAAGATAGGGGAATACCTTTGCGCGAGTTGCCCTACTGTCTAGGGAAGGGTTTGAAAAATGATTCAGAAATCGTTACAGGGAAATTGCAGTGGTTGGATTCGGTAGATAACAATCAATTCGAGCAACGGACGCCCGAATGGTACGAGATGCGTTCGGGCCTGTTGACCGCGACTGCCATATCATCGCTTTTCGGTTCGCAGGCCAAGCGCAATGAAGTGATTTACGAGAAATGTGGTGTCTCTAGCAACAGTCGGCCTTTGTCTGTCTACGATTCGCGGCATTGGGGCGTCAAATACGAGCCGATTACGCGCAGCATATACGAGATGCTCTACAAGACGCGAGTCAAGGAATACGGCTGCATTCGACACCCTACTGTAGCGTTTATAGGCGCGTCGCCTGATGGTATCAATGTGGATGCGGGGAGTCGGAAATACGGTCGCTTAATCGAAATAAAGAATGTGGTGTCGCGTGAAATAACGGGGGAGCCGTTGGACGATTATTGGATACAGATGCAGATACAGATGGAGGTATGCGATTTGGACCTGTGCGATTTCGTCGAGACGAAGATTTCGGAATTCGTTACAGAGGAGGCGTATTATGCATATCGGGAGCAATACAATTATTCGGGGGTGTTGCTGCATTTTGTGGGGTTGCTAGACCCGTTAGTGAATCATTATGAGTATTTGCCGGTGAAGGAGTGTTTTTCTTATCGGTCGGCAAAATGGCTGGAGGGGTGGGCGCAGAAAAAACAGCAGGAATTGCGGCATCAATACCGGTTGGTGAAACCGCTTTACTGGTATTTGGAGGAGTTTTCGTGCGTGGTGGTGGAACGTAACAGGGCGTGGTTTGAGGCGGCGTTGCCGACGATTGCGGATGTATGGGGGACTATTTTGAAGGAGCGGGAGGACGGGTCGTGGGAAAAAAGGGCGCCTTCTCGGAGACGGCGTCACGAAGCCGATGTAAAGACGATTCTTTTGTCCAGTTATTAATATTTTTTGTTTTTTGGAACAATGATATTTTTTTCAATCATTGCATTTTTTTGGAACAATGATATTTTTTTCAATCATTGCATTTTTTGGAACAATGATATTTTTTTCAACTATTTGATTTACTTTTCTTTTCAGCATATTCCATGATTTCACCTTCTGTAATATGTTTCTGATAGTTTAATACTGTCTGTAACGTAAAGTAATACGTATCTTCTATGCATTCCATATAGTCGTGATTCAATACATAATCGACACAGAATGCAGAATCGAGCCGTTGTGTATGCAGAATGGTTTTCATATCTAAATAATTGATGTTTTCTTTCAGTACCTCTATATCATACTGTTTCTTTTCCAAATCTGTGTTGATAATTCTTTCCATATTCATTATTATTATGTCTTGTATTTGTCTTATGTATAAGTCAGGGACTCTATAATATGTGGCAATATAATACAATCAATTTTGTCATAAATCAAGTAGTTTATGACAAAAATAAAATAGGGCTGTATAATAATGGCTTATACATTTATTACATTTGGATGTTGGAACAATCGAAATTATGATGGTGAACAGCCAATGGATAAAGTCTTGGCAAAAGTTACAGAGGAAATTGGTAATGGTGGAATCAATCGAATTATTGTGTCAGGGGATAATTACTATCCTAAAAAAAAAAAGTTGAATGGTATTACAACAGATAAAATTGTAAATATTGAAAAATTAAAAGATGGTATTCAAAAACTAAAAAATGTAGGTGTCAATAATACCCATATAAGCATGGTTATGGGTAATCACGATTTAGAAATGAATGATTCAATATCCAAATTTAAAGGACACAAAACAAATCCAGATAAGGATTGTACTATTCTACAGGAGGAAATAGCAATCAAGGACACAATTGATTACCGTATTTTTGGTAAAATAGAAACAAAAACAGAAATATCGGATGTTGCATTATTGATGATAGATACAACTATATATGCAGAAAAAGTGATTAATAGTGAATATTTACCATGTTACAAAGAATGGTTCGAAAAAAATGAGATGGAAGGGATGACATCAGAAATAACAGTAGAAAAGATTCAAGATATGCAATTAGATTTTGTTACAAAAAATATTGGAAACAAACAAAAAATCATATTGATAGGGCACCACCCTATCTTTTACATAAAGGAGAAAAAGGATAAAAAGGATAAAAAGGATAAAAAAGATAAAAAAGAAGCAAAAAATACGGAAAATAATAAACCAAAAGAGTATGAATTTAAAGATAACAACATAGCTAGACTTTTGATTGAAAAATTAAATATTTCAGGTAAAACAATTTATTATATTTGTGCAGACCACCACTATTATCAATATGCAACCTTCAAAATAGGTGATAATGATGTTCACCAATATATTGTTGGAACCGGTGGTGCCGAATTAGATAATTTACCGGATGTTTCTACCATTCCTGTGAATACTGTTGATTTTTCTATACAAAACCAAGATAGTAATTATGGATTTCTTAAAGTATCGTTACTGCAAGGTCATGAACCTAGTTTCGAATTTCATAAAATCGACCCTAATTCATCTTCCGGCGGCAAAAAGAGTAGGAAACGACGTAATAGCAAATTGAGAAAAAAGATAAGAAAGCAATCTAAGAAACGATATCGTTGATAATGTCCATATTCTTTGAATTATTTGAATTATTTGAATTATTTGAATTATTTGAATTATTTGAATTATTTGAATTATTTGAATTATTTGAATTATTTGAATTATTTGAATTATTTTAATTTTTCGAATCCTTAACCCTTTCGCCCTGGTCGAGGCTAAAATATGACAATTTTGTCATTCTAGGATTTCCAGATAATTTATTTATTACCATCTGTGCTAATAAATAAATGAAACAAAATGGTGATTAACTCGAC
>Ga0136644_10000692_pt1 | contig 26885 bp, 11 predicted proteins | sample C_130820_EF_Meta_FD_94780 | JGI IMG/M metagenome (GOLD analysis project Ga0136644, IMG submission 94780) | Freshwater microbial communities from Lake Croche, Canada to study carbon cycling - C_130820_EF_MetaG (v2) (version 2) | ecosystem: Environmental > Aquatic > Freshwater > Lake | place...
AGCAGATAAAAACAACAAAGTCAATTTAAATATCTTCAGATTCAGCAGTATCTTCCTCGGGAGAATCTTCTTCGCTTTTAGCTGCTCGCATATTTGGCAAACGCATATTTTTGTATAGTTCGGCTTGCCTAGCAATTTCTTCAGCATACTCTTGGCTGTGTTGTCTAGTTAAACTTGGAGTAAGTCCAGCTTCCTCCATCAAGTCGTCGCGGATATTTTGATTTTTCTTTTCCATGTTCAGTATCCTAGTAAAAGAATTTGTCACAGCCGCAGTATAGTAAGCAAAGGGATTTTCACTTTTACTTTCGTCAAATTGCAAGCCAATTTGACTTAGTTGCAATATGGCCTGCCCCTTCATCTCCTCAATGTAAGTATAACCACGCCAGTTACTGCGTTGTGCATACCGTTCGCTGAGTTTAATAAACATTTTTCCTAGATTTTCTGTGATTCTGCCGTGATCTTTACTGAACCGGCCACTTTTAATTGGACCCTTCCAGTGGCTTTTTCCTACACAGATCAGTTGATCCTTGTCATTGAATTTCCAATGTTGAAATGGGGGGAAGTTTACTTTTTCGTGACTGTCGGCCGTATTTTTCAAAGTTTTTTTCCTACCAGGAGCTAGCGGAATATGTTCAAACGTCATAATTCTAATTATGATATCAGTTTTGTCAATAGTTTCAATGCCAGGGATACATTCTGATAATTTGATCTTTTTATCACCGCTTAGTCTAGCTTGGCCAAAAATCACCAACCCCAACCGTTTGGCTCGGTAAGCTTTGGCTTCGTCAATGATCACGTCATTAATTTTATCTAAATTATTGACAATTATGTCGTGCTGCTGGTAATTTGTGCTAGTAAAGCTGGAATACGAGCATTTGCTTTGGTGTATTTCTGCTAGCAGGTCTTTGTTATTGAGATACTTTACTTTCCTGCCAGTCACGGCAAAAGATATAGGTGAAGTCATATTGTTGTTATTTTCCTTATTTTTAAGTATAGCATACAACTAGATAGTGTCAACTATTATGATTATCGCAGCACTTTATTTATGGTTAAATAACTGATAAGGAAAACTATTTATGGCAAACCCACCAATTCTTGGACCAGCTTCAACCTCGGACTCGACGTTCTCGCCTGGGACTCGTGGAGAAGATCTTTTCGCTGAAGCCAGTTCCAGTAGACTGGATTCGAAAAACGGCAGTCCTAGGTCTGCCCAGGCTTTAAATGGGGCCAATGTAAAGGCCAAACCAGCAGCTAATGTAAACAGTATGACAAGGAATGGAAAAACTGATCTAAGAACTAAGATCTTGGTGCCATCAGAATACCTTACAAAATTAACATCTGGGCATAACAAAGCGTTATTGAATTTAAAAGGTATTATTTTCCCCTACACTCCCACAATTTCCTTAGAGCACAAAGCTGAATACACTTCACAAAATCCTTTACACAGTAATTATTCTATAAATTTTTACAAATACAGCGCTGTTGGCGATATCAGTATTACTGGTATTTTTACAGTACAGACCGCGGAGGATGCTGCGACATATCTCTCTACGATACATTTATTAAGAGCTTTGACCAAAGGAAGATTTGGTGGCAGTGATCCCCTTAGAGGAAGTCCGCCGCCTGTGTGTAGGTTATGGTCATATGGCACTTTTATGTTGCAAAATGTGCCAGTGGCTATCACTAGCTTTAAGAATGACCTAAATCCTGATGTGGATTATTTTTATTTGAAAGACGGAGTTTTTCAGGAGGCATATGTGCCAGTGAGATCAACTATAGTATTAAATTGCAAACCCATGTACAGCAGAAAAGAAATGTTAGACGCCACTGTTCCAGATTGGTTAACTAGTAAAAATCAAAGAAGTTTGGGGTTATTATAATGGCTAGATATTCTTCATTAAGTCCTTATTTTACCACTGATCAAGTTTTTGGTCATTTGGATGTATTGAATTTCAGAGATATACCTGTGTTGTCTAATGACATTCTATTTACTGTGACCAAAACCTATGAACATAGGCCTGATTTATTGTCTTACGATCTCTATCAAACTGTGGAACTATGGTGGGTGTTTGCCGTTCGAAATCCATCCATAATACAGGACCCTGTGTTTGACATGAAAGCTGGTGTACAAATATTTTTACCCCAGTTAAATGCTATCAAATCTTCGTTGGGATTATAACATGGATGACTATAATGGTATGGATAACAACTCTTCGTCATTTAATAATGCTGGAGTGGACGTTGAAAGAAAAACAAAAAATTCAAAAAAAGAAAATGTACCTGCTAACCTTATCAAAAAATATTTTTCCACAAAACAAGCAGGTACCAATGTTCTTAACAGTTATAGGTCAGTAAGTTATAATTTCACATTGGCTGCTATATCGTCTTACGATGCTAGTCGACCTCAAACATACAATTCCCGTAATCCTAAATTTGTCGTGGCAACTAGTAAAGGAAAAAATAAAAATGACCGCATTAATTCTGGATCAAAAGACCCACTTTCTAACACAATATCAAACATAATAAACCCTGGAAGTAAGCCAAGTTATGATGCGTCTGGCGATATTAAATCATTCAATCAAAATAGTCCTGGTAGTTTCGATTTGTTTATTGACGATGTTGTCATCGAATCAACCTTTAGTTTTACAGATGGTGCAACAACCTTGCCCTTAAAATTTGATTTTGAAATCATAGAACCTTACAGTCTTAACGGATTTATTGAAGCTTTGCAGATCTGTGCTTTGGCCAGTGGATTCCGTGACTATATGAAAGCAAGTTATGTGTTAATTTTGGATTTTGATGGAATTCCTGATACTGGCAGTACTCCGTTACCTCAGCCTGTGCCTAATTCTTCAAAAGTATTTTTTATAAGGATCACGGGTATTCAAGTATCAGTGACAGATTCAGGCACAAGATATAAAGTTTCATCAATAGCTCTTGGCAGTGCGGCTCAAAGTTCAGCAGTATCAAAAATTAAAAGAAAACTGTCCACTAAAGGCAACACTGTGAAAGAAATGTTGAATAATGCGGTGAAGGCACTAAACGAATATTCATCAAATGAAGCAAAATCTTCAAGTAGCAACCCAGCAATATTTGATAGTTATGATATTTTGTTTCCAATATATGATGATAAGGGTGTTATTATACCAAATCGTGATAATAAAATTGCTTCAGAACAGTTGGTGCCTGATTTGGCAGCGACAAGTAGTAATGTTGCTATGACTGAGATTGGAAAAACGCAATCTGCCTATCAACCATTTGGATCTGCATCAAAATCTCCTCCAAAACAAAATTCACAAAGTACTATATCTTATCAAAATATTTCACATTTTGATTCTGGAACTCCAATAACTGACATAATTTCTTCGGTCATTCGTGATAGTAATTATATAGCTAAAATTATCAAGGCGTTTCAAAAAGGCGGTGACGTGAACACTGTGTTAGATTCAAACGGGTTTTTAGATTATTTTGTAATTTCCACTGCAATGATAGCCAAAGATGGCACAAATAATCCTGAAACAAATCAGCCCTATTATACCTATACTTATTTGATTGAGCCTTATAAAATCCTTTACAATATGGCAATACCAGGAGCGGGGAATCAAACCGTTGATGCTAAAAAAATTGAAAAATTTTCTTTGAGAAATTATAGATATTTTTACACAGGATTGAACACTGACATAATTGATTTTAAAATAAATCTCAATCATTTGTTTTTTGAAGAAATTCCTGCAAATATGGGAAACAATGACGCAGATCCTAGCGCCGACTCCGCTAAGTCAAGCAACGGTTCCAATACAAGACTTGCAAATCCTAGTGGGGATGCCAGATTTAAAACATCTCAATATTCCACAGATAATGCCAGTACTATTAATCCGGGTGGCATGCCAAACAGCACTGTGCCTTCTGGGCAAGGATGGCAGGCAATGGTAAAAACCATGCATGAAAAAGTTTCAAATTCTATAGGGCTTATAACCGGCGATTTGGCTATCTTGGGCGATCCATATTACCTAACAGCGGGCTCAACGGGTAATAGTCTAAATAAAAATAGTAAATTTGGTCAGCTTGCCAACGGTCAGGAAGCGGCAACAAGAGCAGGAATGGTGTTGATATCATTAGCATTCAATAATCCAGTTGACATTGGCAAGTCTGGGTTTATTGAATTTAATAATAATCCCTTGCCAATTGGAGGATTATATCAAGTTACCATGGTGAAGAGTCAATTCAAAGACGGGTTGTTCAAACAAAATTTATCAATCCTTAGAGTTCCTGGTCAAACCGACAGTAACCCTGATGTTCCTTCTAAAATTTTTAGTTCCTATCCCAATCCGCAAGATCAAATAGCACAAAGTTCAGGACCCCCGCCGCCATCATATACTGTGACCACTAATGATGGCACTACGGGATTTAGATCACAAACTTTAAATTTAAATTCTATTTTTGAAAATTCAAATACAAATAATCCAGGTGGACTTGGCGGCAGCGACAACCCAGTGTTTGGAGCAATTAATCCTGCGGGAGGACTTCCCACATCAATATATGGCATCGTACCTAACGGGGCCAATCAGTTGGCTACTGGTATAAGAGCATCGGCGTCTGGTTTATATGCTTCCCAAGACGCCAATTTAGGCGATGCAGCTTTGGCATTGGGTGCAGCAAAAATTCTCAATACCTCTGAAAAAACTAATAATAATGTGACAAACAGTTTGATTAATAATAAAAGAACTCTAAAACCTTCACTAAATTCAAATTCACTGAATGCTGCTAGGTCTAGTGGTGCTGGACTAATAAACAATGCTAATAATCAAATTAATCAAGTTATTAACCAATTTACAAATGACCCTCTTGGTTTGTCTAAACTGTTCAATCTGATGCCATCGCGGATATCAGGCATTACAGGAAATTTACAAAGTAAGGTGCTATCCTCTCTTGGCGGACTATCTAATGTGATACCTCAAAATGTTAATTTGAAAACTGCGTCTAATCAAGGAGTTAGAATTGATGGACTTTCTGCAGATGGAATATCCAAATTGCCGCCATTTCCAGCCCCATCAGTTGGAATTAGAAATCCAGGATTTTCAAATAGTAATGATACTGCCGTCAATGCAAGTGGAAGTCCATTAATCAATGGTTCAGGGTCTTCGCAAATTGACAATTATTTTAAATCAGAACGTGAAAACTCTGCATACAGTCTATATGGACAGTTATCAAATAATCCGCTGCCTGTGGAAAATATTTCTAATCCTTTTAATCAAAATCAAAATATATCAAAATCTGTGGTATCTCAATATGGTAGTCGATCAAAAAATGAAATTAGTCCTTTGATCAGTGCGTTAAATAACAACAACAATAGTGATACCAATTTTGTATAATTTTAGGATTAAAAATGCCATTTGAACAAAAAGCCGTCCGGTCTAAACCACAAAGTTCTGGCCCCTTTATTGCTGAAATAGTGAATCATTTGGACCCGTTAAGGATGGGAAGATTAGAAGTATCAATAATAGATGGCCTAGCAAATTCCATCTCTAATCCAAATGAGACATATATTGCTAGATATCTAAGCCCATTCCAAGGCGCAACCTCGGTTAGATTTGAGGGATCAAATCCGGCAAATTTTAATGATGTTCAAAAAAGTTATGGGTTTTGGATGGTTCCCCCTGATGTGGGATGCAGAGTTTTAGTTATTTTTGTTAATAAAGATCCTAACCAATGTTTTTGGATAGGATGTGTGCAAGATACATATCAAAATCATATGATACCAGGCATCGCCGCCAGCTTTAACTCCTACACAACATCAGAACAATTAAAAAAATATGGGCAATCGTCTTATCTGCCAGTGGCTGAGTATAATAAATCAACTAATAAGAATAAAAATCCCAATATTGATAAAAATTTAAAACCAGTTCACCCCTTTGCAGATAGATTATTACAACAGGGTCTTCTATTAGACAGAGTTCGAGGAGTAACGTCTAGCAGTGCTAGGCGGGAGGCTCCTAGTGCAGTCTTTGGAATTAGTACTCCTGGGCCATTAGATCCAACTGGCCCTAAAAAACCAATCAATCCTCGAAACAAGTCATTTGTTGCACCAGTGAGTCGGCTAGGCGGGTCTACATTTGTCATGGATGATGGTGATGTAAATGGGCAAAACGAGTTGGTTAGAATACGAACTAGAACAGGCCATCAGATACTATTACACAACTCTGAGGATTTGATTTATATAGCCAATTCTACTGGTACTGCGTGGATTGAGTTGACCAGTATGGGCAAAATAGATATCTATGCAGCTGATTCAGTGAGTATCCATACTCGGGGAGATTTTAATTTTAGAGCTGATCGAGACTTTAATCTAGAGGCTGGTAGGAGATTTAATATAGCAGCAGGATCTGGAGACGTCAACGTAAATGCTGGACAAACTTTTAATTTATTGGCCAATTCTTTACGAGCAAGATCTTTCTCTGATATTAGTTTAACATCGGATACTGAAACCAAATTGTCAGTTGGTGAAAACTTTGGACTAGCAGTTACTGGAGATACTAATCTTTTAATTGGCGGAACCGCCAACATCAGTGCATTGGACCAATTGAATATTATTTCTGAATCTAGAGTGGCTGTAAAATCAAATACTGATTTGTCGTTAAGTGCAGGTGAAACTGTGACAGTATCTGCCAGTATCTTAGATTTAAATGGCGCCCCTGCAGTCAGTCCATCGACATCAATCCCATTTACAGTTGATACGCCTCCGCCCCTAAACTTCTTTTCTGTACCACAAAATTCGCCAGGATCATGGAATAATAATTACTATTCAACGGCCAGTATCACATCTATAATGTCTAGGATTCCCAGTCACGAGCCATGGGCCCAGCATGAAAATAGTAATCCCAATCAATTCAATTTGGCCAATACAGATGCTTCGATTGGCACTACTATACCAGGAAACATCGGAAATCCAAAGCCTGTATTTGGCAAGGTTCCAACATACAAAGTTGCGGGTACTGGGGCTTCGCCAACATTTGCAGGCCAAACTGCCAACACCACTCCTTCAACTAGTTTCTTGCCTGAGGTTACTGACAAAGATAAAGTTAAGGCAGCACAGTCGGCGCAATCTGGAGTTAAAGGGCAGGAAGCTCTTAAGAAAGCAGCGTCACAATTGGGCATGAATGAAATACAAGCAGTTGCCAGTTTGTTAGGCATTTGTGGCGGCGAAAGTTTGTGGAAAACTGTGACTGAAAACTTTAATTATAAAGACTCAGATAGATTAATTGAAGTATTTCCATCAATATTCAAAGGCAACCCCAGTTTGGCAGAACAGTATGTGGGTAATCCAAACAACTCATTGCCGGAGTTGTTATATGGATATCAAAGTCCCATTGGGAAAAGACTTGGTAATACCCTCCCGGGCGATGGCGCCAAATATGTTGGCCGAGGATTTATTCAATTAACTGGTAGAAGTAATTATGCTAGGTATAGTCAATTAATGTATGCTAACGGGTTTGTACCAACTCCTACTACGCTTTTGGATCAACCCGAATCATTGAACACGTTAATTATTGCTGCACAAGTCAGTGTTATATATCTTTTAGATAGGGTAAAAGTTCCGCAAAATGATCCTGCATATTTTTCAGCAGCTCTTAAAGCAGTGGGATTTAACACTCCGGATAATTTAGCTAAAAAGACCAACTTTTATCAATACTTTTTAGAGCAATTAGAGCCACAGCAGAATGTTCTTAGATCAGGATCAGGGGAAATTGTAAGAGATTCTCAGGGCAATCCAATTCGAATGGGCAGGTTAGATTAATAAATATTTGACTATGACATATAAATCCTTAGAAATTACCAACGCTTCAACTGTCCAAAAACAGCCTGTTAAAACCAGCCAGTTCTACAAAGGGTTTTCTAGTGTTGATATAGCAAACACTGCTAACAAATTATATGACATAGATATAATTAGACAGGATCTAATTAATCAATTCAAAACTAAAAAAGGTGAGCGATTAATGAATCCAACTTTTGGTACCATCATCTGGGATGTGCTGATGGAGCCAATGACTGACGAAATTTATGATTTATTGTCTGAAGATATCACAGCGATTTGTAACAGTGACCCTAGGGTGGTTCCAACCCAAATAAATTTAAACGAGTTTGAAGGTGGATACTTAATTGAAGTGTCTATCCAACTGGTGGGCACGGATCAATCTGCAAACTTAAGATTGGCATTCAATCAAGAATCTGGGTTGATCATACAATAATACACGCAGTTTACTGCCGCTATAAATAAGGTATACAATGAAAATACCATGACTATACCAGCCACCAATTCAAAATTACTTGTTGCCGAAGATTGGAAAAAAATATACCAATCTTTTCAGAATACGGAATTTCAAAGCTACGATTTTGATACAATCCGACGAATTCTAATTTCCTATCTTCAAGACAATTATCCAGAAGATTTTAACGATTTTATTGACAGTAGCGAATATGTTGCACTTGTTGAATTAATTGCGTACTTGGGGCAAAATTTAAGTTTTCGAATTGATTTAAATGCTCGAGAAAATTTTTTAGAAACTGCACAACGTCGAGATAGTATTTTGAGATTGGCACAGCTAGTTAGTTATGTTCCAAAAAGAAATTCTGCATCTAGTGGGCTTTTAAAAATATCAGCAGTGTCAACAACGGCAAATGTTTTTGATCAAGCAGGCAATAATTTATCAGGGAACACTATTGTTTGGAATGACATTACTAACATCAATTGGTATACTCAATTTATCAGTATTTTGAACGATGCAATGCCAGGTAGTATGTCTTTTGGTAAACCAAACGACTATGATATTATTAATGGAAAACAAACTGAGCAATACGTAATTAACACAAATAACTCTGATGTCCCTGTATATTCATTCACTCAAAATATTAATGGAGTTGAGATGGTTTTTGAAATTGTGTCTTCAACATTTTCAAATCAAAATTACATATATGAAGATAGTCCTAAACCAGAAAATCCTTTTAACATCATATATCAAAATGATAACCAGGGATCAAGCAGTGCAAATACTGGATTCTTTACACTTTTCAAACAGGGTACACTGGCACTAAGCGATTTTGAATTAAACAATTCAGTTCCAAATGAAATTGTGGGAGTTAATGTTGAAAATATTAACAATAATGACGTTTGGTTATGGCAGTTAGACGCAAACGGAAGATATTCTGAGCTATGGCAACAGATACCGTCAATCAGTGGCAATAACATTATCTATAATAGTGTACAAAAATCTTTTAGGAATGTGTACAGCGTTACCACAAGAGATCGAGACCAAATTGATTTAAATTTTTCAGATGGAGTTTTTGGCAATTTGCCATTTGGACGTTTTCAACTTTTTTATCGTCAAAGCAACGGTCTTGCGTATAATATAACTCCAGATCAGATGTCAGGTATAAGTCTAACTATTCCTTATGTAGATAAATCAGGAGTTAATCAAAATTTAACATTAATTTTAAATTTAGAATACACAGTAAATAATAGTGCTCCATCTGAAAGCAATCTTTCAATACAGCGTAAGGCTCCCCAAGCGTTTTACACTCAGAATAGGATGATCACTGCTGAGGATTATAATATTGCACCTCTAACTTATACTTCAAACGTTTTAAAAATTAAAAGTATTAACAGGGTAAGCAGTGGTATTAGCAAGTACTTTGAACTTAGTGATGTCAGTGGTAAGTACGGAAAAACTAATATTTTTTGTGATGATGGCATGATTGCAAAAAATGTCACAAATTCAGTATTTTCCTTTAGCTTCAATAACCAAAATGACATATGGTCATCAATTAAAAATTACCTATTGCCTGCAATATCTAAATTAGAGCTAAATTCCTTTTACATAGACACATATAGAAAATATAAACCTGTTAGTGTGAGTGTTGATGATAAATTCACTTGGGTGTCAGTCAATGTCATTACTGGTCAAAGTCGTGGGTATTTTCAGGGCCCAGTTTTTAACATAAACAATGACTATCAGTTAATTCCCTTCGCTGTTAATCAGCGTCCAGCGAATTCCAGCAATCCTTTATATTATATAACTCCTGGAGCTTTGATAAAGTTCCAAGCTCCAAATGATATTGTTGGAAGACCCCAATATTTTTTACCTGATGGAACCCTTACTATAACCGAAAGTTTTAATACTTCAGAATACTGGTGGTCCACCGTTCAAAAAGTAATTGGCACAGGTAACAACAATGGCCTTGGAGCATTAGATGACGGCACAGGCCCTATTATTCTATCTAATGCAATACCTAATCGATGTGCCGTTGTTGAAATTGTTCCGGCGTTTTCTAATACTTTGGATTACGGGATTCAGTCAACTATAGTTGATTTATGTCTAAGTTATCAAACTTTTGGTCTTAGATTCGATTCCCTATATCGACAGTGGGAAATAATTTACAACGGAAATCTAAATAAAGTTAACGATTTAACTGATCAAGGTTTGTCTAACATGTTCTTATATGAAGGAGACAACACCAATGCTAATAGAGACTCAAGTTGGCTAATATTGTTTGATTTATCTGGAGAAAAGAAATACTCAGTTACTGATAAATTAACTCAATATATTTTTAAGAGTGAATCTCAAACAGGATTTTATTTGGGAAATTCTAATGTTAATTTTGATTACACTAACAACACAGTGGTCAAAGATAAAATTACTGTGCTGTCTATCAACTCCCGAGCCGACAATAATTCCAAACCGCTTAATATAGATTATGTTTGGCAGGTAACTGGTTCTATTGTTGAATCTGACGGATATATAGACCCGTCAATAATTTTAATTGGATTTTATACTGGAAACTTGCCAGGAAATTTGATAAATGCCACAGTGAATCCAGATGCGTTTGATACTATTATAGGTGAAGGAAATAATTCAATTTTAATAAATGGTAAATCCTATACTGGAAGATCAGGATTAAAGTTTCATTATGAGCGTAATCCCTCTGATGATGTTCGAGTTGACCCAGCCAAAAGTAACATAATTGACATTTATATGTTGACTGCAAGTTATAATTATGAATTTAGAAATTGGTTAACAACGGAAAACGGTATGATGCCATTGCCACCAACAACTCAGTCTTTAGAAAGTAATTATAGTTCAGATTTGGAACCTATCAAAGCAATTAGTGATCAAATAGTATTTCAGCCAGGCTTGTATAAAATTTTATTTGGAAATTATGCAGATCCAGCCCTGCAAGCAACATTCAAAGCAGTTAAAAGCGAGTACAGTACATTAAGCGATAATGCAATTAAATCTAAAATTTTAGAAGGTATAAATCAGTTTTTTGATTTGGAAAATTGGGATTTTGGGCAGTCTTTTTATTTTAGTGAACTATCTACCTACATAATGAATTTATTATCGCCAAATATTACTAATTTTTTACTAGTGCCAGTATCTACGAGTTTTGGAAATTTATATGAAATATCATGTCAATCAAATGAAATTTTTATCAGTGGTGCTACTGCTGAAAACATTCAAATAATTTCAGCTGTTACCACACCTCAGTTGACCAACGGAAAATAATAAATGACAACGGCAACAATACAATCAGTTAATCTTTTACCAATATATTTTCAAACTGACAAAAATTCTAAATTTTTGTCTAACACCATTGATCAGTTAATTCAGCCAACTCAATTAGAACGGCTAAATTCGTTTGTTGGATCAACTTCAACACCCACATATAAATTGAGTGATTTTTATGTACGTGAATCTGAGCCTTTAAGACAGGCATATCAGTTAGATCCAGCTTTGGTAGTTTACGATATTGAAGAGACTGTGCAGTCATTGGTAACTATTAACGATTTATCTAACGAAATAAAAATTAGGGGAGGGTATTCTGATAATTTTGATAGACTATATGGAGCTGATGTATATCCCTACTACCCTCATATTGATTTAGACAAATTCATCAATTACCAAAATTATTTTTGGTCTCCAGATGGCTCGTTTTTAATCACCATTGGCGAAGATTTTCTTGATGTTGATAATTTAATTTTAGGGCTCGAATCTGCATCAGTTCAAGTCAACGGGCAGTCAGTTTCGTTATTAAATGGCATGCTAGTGACCTTTACTGGCAAGGGAGTTGACCCTAAATATCAGTATAAAGAATTTTATGTAGAGGGAGTGGGCACCTCAATAACGCTTGTTGATACAAATAAATTAATCGTTCCTGAAAAAATTACAGAATTGGTCAATGATCAATATGACAGTCAAGGTTATGATTTTTTAGGTTACGATAGTGACACTAGATATCCAAAAATTCCAGAGTATGTTACTATTAATAGGGCCAGTTTAGACGGCAATCCTTGGTCAAGATATAATCGTTGGGTTAGTCTTGATGTAATAAAAGCTAGTTCGCTATTAAATAATTCAGAATTAATTACTCCAATTTCTAATAGAGCCAACAGGCCAATTATTGAATTTAACAAAAATTTAAAACTCTATAATTTTGGTTCTACTGCAATTGAGCCAGTTGATTTACTAGATCGTGTTGTAGAAGATGCATTTAGTGTTTTCCGGATCATAGAAGGAGCTGTACTACCATCTGCATCTACGGCAACAACTGGCATCTTTATTGATGGGGTTAGGGTAGAATACGGGAATCGTGTGATTTTTACTGCTGATAAAAATCCGTTAATTAAAGATAAAGTATTCATTATCACATTTGTTGATTTAGGTGACACCAACGAACCTGCGGTTGCACTATATCCAGCACTTGATGTTCCTTTGGCGGAAGGATTGTCAGTTGTGGTTAAAAAAGGAAAGATGAATGGTGGCTCAAGTTTTTGGTTTAACGGGAATGACTGGATACGTGCGCAGCAGCATACTCAATTAAATGAAGCGCCGTTGTTTGACCTTTTTGACTCCAACGGCATTAGTTATTCAAATTTAAATTATTATCTTTCTAATCTTTCTGGAAATAAAGTGTTTGGATACGAAATTGATCCTATTAATCCACCAGACAAAATTTTAGGATTAAATTTAGCATATTTAAATGGCAACCTTACTTCAAGTATTTTATTTAAAAATTATTTCAGTAATGGAACTATAAATTTAATTAATAACTTTGGTGGTAATTCTATTATTAGGACTGATCAAACTTTTTTAAAAATAGATGATCAACTTGTTAATATTTGGCAAGGATCTATCAAGCCAAAGATTGCAGTTAATACTAGTACTGGATATTATGATTTGCCACTAAGCCTTTCAAATAATCCATTAAATGCCAGTTTAGATTCTTTTACATTGGGTGATTTATCAAATCAAAAGTATAACACTGGTACTCAATTAATTATAAATTCTAATCCTATTAGTTTTGCCATGATGTTTATTGGTAAAAAAGAACATAGTGTTATTAATGCAATAATTAACCAATCTCAGAGATATAATTATTTTAAAGAATCGTTAATTAATTACCTTTCGTTAACTAGCTTCACTAATAACCCAGCAGAAGCTCTTGATGAAATTTTGCTAAAGATTAATGAAGGAACACCATCGGAAAGTTCTTTTTATCTATCAGACATGGTGGGCCATGGTCAAAATAAAACTGTATTATTTCATAAAGTTGCATTTGTTGAAACTGAGACTTATTTAATACCAGAAGAATTTTCTTTAAAATCAATATCTAACAAAAGTACATTAGTTTATATTAACGGTCTGCAATTAACATACGGCATTGATTATGAGTTTGATTCAATTGATCCTTATGTTTATTTTTTAAAATCATTAAAAATTGGTGATGATATTAAAATTGTTTTTTATAATGATACTAAAAAAAGTTTTATACCGCCAACTCCTACGAAATTAGGTCTATATCCTTCATTCATTCCTAAAATTTATTTAGATAATACTTATGCGACACCTGTGAATGTTATTCAAGGTCATGATGGTAGTATAATTGCAGCTTTTAACGATTACCGAGACGCAATTTTATTAGAATATGAACTACGAGTTTTTAATAATCTAAAGGTATCTTATCAATCAGATTTATTTGATATACACAAAGTTGATCCGGGATTTTGGCGAGATAAAAATGGGATCAGTAATTATTCTTTTTCTGAAATTACTGCTATTTTACAAAAAGATTTTATCAAATGGGCAACTGATTATGGTATTGATTATACTGCTAATAATACTTTTGACTTAACAAAACCGTTCACTTGGAATTATGTTTCGAATATAGATTCGGTCAAAGGATCTGTCAGATCGTTATTTAAATATTATTACGACACTGACAGGCCACATACACATCCTTGGGAAATGTTGGGATTTAGTATAAAACCTGTATGGTGGGATTCAAAGTACGGTCCGTTACCATACACAGCTGGCAACCGAATAATGTGGGAAGATTTATCAGCAGGTAGGATCTTAGTTACAGATACTGGACCAATTATTAATGAATTTTATGCTAGACCAGGATTAATGGATCTAATCCCAGTTGACAACGAAGGTGCTCTGTTAAACCCAGCAGTTATTGGTTTGGCAATTAATACCAATCAATATTCAATGGATCGAAGCTGGGCTGTTGGTGACCACGGACCTGCCGAAACTGCATGGAGAAGAAGCAGTTATTGGCCGTTTACAATTCAAAAATTATTAGCACTAACTTGTCCTGCATCGTATTGCTCTTTGATGTATGACCCGGCAAATATGAAAAAAAATATTTTAGGTCAATGGGTTTACGGTAAAAATGAAGTATTTTTAAATTTAAAACAAATTCCAATTCACGGTGAAAATGATTTGCCAAATGACAGTGGCTACAGTGTCATTATAAGTGAAATTGGTAAAAAACGTGATTTTGATTATATATCAAAACTCAAAAGCGATTTAAATTATTGTAATTTTAATCTAGTATACAAAGTTGGCGGATTCGTAGGCAAAAACACTTTGCAGATTTTTATTGATGCGTACGAACCTAGTACCAATTCTCCAGAATCTTTATTGCCAGATGATGACTATATGCTAACTGTCAATGTTAGCAACCCAATTAAAAGTGCTAGTATTTCTGGGATAATTATTCAAAGAGTTTCCAAAAATTTTGTTGTTAGAGGATATGATCAAGATTTTCCGTATTTTACATACCATCCCCCAATCAAGGCCAACTCGTCATCATTGAATACTGTGGGCGGAACTGCCAGTGAATTTGTTGATTGGTCGTCATCTATATCTGATCCTTTATCTACTACCTATTATCAAAAAGGACAAGTCGTCAAGTACGGCAGCAAGTATTATCGAACTCTAGTTTCCCATCAGTCAGGTGAAACTTTTGATACAACACTATTTTCAAAGTTATCATCTCTGCCTATATCAGGTGGGGTCACTGTTCAATCAGTTTCAAATTTTGATAAAAGACCTGTGCAAGTACCCTATGGTACTACTTTTACGAAAATTCAGGATGTTTATGACTTGATTGTAGGGTATGGCGATTGGTTAGTTTCTCAAGGGTTTTACTTTAACCAATTCAATATTGATCTACAATGTACGGTAGATTGGAATTTAAGTGCAAACGAGTTTTTATACTGGACTACTCAAAATTGGATAGATAACAGTATTATATCAATCAGCCCATTTGCAGATCAAATTTCATACTATACCAACAATTCAGTAGTTGATAATATTTTTAATGATTTTTATGGGTATAATTTTTTCAAATCAGACGGAACTTCTTTTGACAAATCAAATCTGTTTATCACAAGAAGTGACAACAATTTTATTGCCAAAACTATCAACACCGATGATGGTATATATTTTGCAAAGTTAAATTCTATACAAAAAGAACATGCTATAGTTTTTAAAAACACTACTATCTTTGGGGATATTGTATATGATATCCAGACAGGTGAGCGACAACAGAGAGTAAAATTAGTTGGTTTTAGAACTGCTAATTGGAATGGCGGGTTGACATCTCCTGGCTTTATAAATGATTCTATAAAGATAAAGGACTGGGAGCCAAATCAGCCCTATCTTGCCAGCAGCATTGTTAGATATAATAATTTTTATTATAGCGCTTTTAAAAATATCAACAGCGAATCTAGTTTTGATTTTGTTAAGTGGAAAAAACTTGAAAAAAAGCCAAACTCCAAATTATTTCCAAATTTTGATTATAAAATAAGTCAATTTAATGATTTTTACAGTCTGGACATTGATAACTTTGACGTAGCACAAAAACAATCTGCTCAAAGTTTAGTAGGATACGGTCCTAGATCATATCTTGAAAATATTATTTCCAATCCCATATCTCAATACAAATTTTATCAAGGATTTATCAAAGAAAAAGGTACTGCGAACACTATTGCCAAGTTGGTCAATAAGCAAGATTTTAATAATGAAATAAGATTTTATGAAACTTGGGCTCTGCGGGTGGGGCAGTATGGCAGTTTTACTTCGTCTCAAGAATTTGAATTTCCGCTAATTGAGGGAACTTTTCTTGAGAACCCTCAAATTGTAACATTTACAGAACCAAAATCTACTCGTGATTACTCGCCAGTTTATTATATTAATCCGTTGAATTTTACAATTTACCCAAGTTTGGGAGCAATTCCTAATATAAAAGCCACAACGTCAACAAATATATTCCAACTTATGAATGCTGGTTATGTTCGAATCGATGATGTTGATGCAACAGCATATAATTTGAACAGTTTACTGGATGTCGCAAACAACCGTGAGTTACTGGAAGGAAACACTATTTGGTTAGGATTCAAACCAAATGGAGATTGGGACGTACTAAGATACTCATTGTTCTCTTCTGATATTATAGCTGTGGATTTAGACGAAATCTATAATAGTGTGACTGTTACCACATCTCTGCCAAATAAATTATCCAAAGGGCAAGTTATATCTATTGTTGGTGTTAGCAATTCAATTGACGGGGTTTATGTCATTGAATCAAAGACGTCTCCAACACAATTTACTGTGATCAACAACGACGCATTTGTAAATGATCAAGATTTAAACTTTCCTGGTTTTGTTTTTATCTTTGAATCAATGAGATTTGGAAATTTTGATCTTATCTCAACTGACGAAAAATTATACAACTATGATATTGGTACTTATTTTTGGATTGATTCTGGAAACAATACCAACAACAACGGATGGGAAGTATATAAAAAAGTTTTAAATTATCAAAGTTCTAAGTTAGTTGGGCGACACTCTGCGTTATCTCAGGGCTTTGGATATCATATAAGCACAAGGAATAATAGTAATATTCTTGTAGCTGGGGCACCAATTTATTCGGCGCCAGGAAAATCAGGTGCATTTTTTCTTTATGATAATAAAAAAACAAAATTAAGTGAAATTTCGTTTTTTTCAATGGATAATACCGCTGGTAATAATAACAAATTAGGATACGCGGTATTTTATGATGACCGTATTTTTCCTAACTCAAATTTTGGATTGGTGTTTGCAGGAGCTCCTGGAGCATACAATAATAGCGGAACGGTGTTAATTTTTAGTATTAACGAAATTTACGATGCTAGACAGCAAGGCCAGTTAACAAATCCAAACAGTAACTCAACAGGAACATTTGGGGCCAGTATCTTTGTTCAACGAAATACTGGAACAAAACAGGTATTAATTGGGGCTCCTAAAACAAACCAGGTATACTCCTATGTGATTACCTCTACGAATGCAGCAAATCTGCTAATAAGTCAGCCAATTTTGACAACGTCAAGTGTAGCTTTGTCAACTGATGCACAGTGGGGTTATTCAATTGTTGGATCAGATAATGCAAAATATATAGCAATCAGTGCACCTTATAATGACAAAAAAAATGTTAACTCTATAGTTGCTAATAGTAGTACATCAGTTTTTGATAATATTGGCACGGTGTCTGTGATATATAATTCAACTGTGACACAAACTATATACAGTCCGTTTGGTGATAATGGAAATTTTGGATTATCAATGGCCATGAGTCAAGATGGATCATACCTAGCAGTTGCCGCACCAAATACTCTAAATAATAATAATAGTTATGGCGCAGTAGCAGTCTATAACACAGGAACTAATGGAAGGTATACACTAACTCAAATTTTGTATAATCTTGTTCCCAACAGTAAGATGTATTTTGGCATGTCACTGAGCATTAACTCTTTGTCAAATGCTTTGGTAGTATCTGCTCTAGGCACGAATACTACTGTGATTACCACTTTTGATACTTTTACTACTTTTGATTTTGATGTAACACGATTTACTGAAACACAAGATTATTCGGGCACTGTGTATCTGTATAATCGAAAAAAATCAAGATTTGTATTCAGCCAGGAAATTATTGATAGTTCTGAATCAGTAAACACTTTAACCAACTTTGGCAATTCTATTGCCGTTAGTGATGATTTAATATTTGTGGGATCACCGTCCACTTTGAATCAAACCACTGGTAGCATTTTTACATTTTCTAAAATTGATCAAACTATTGACGGACTGGAACGGGTTCGAGTTCAAGAAGATCTAATAACTCCTAGTTCAATTAATCAGATACGACTAATCGATACAAAATTAGAAAAAATTATAAATTACTATGATTTTGTTGATCCTATCAAAGGAAAGATTTTGGGAATAGCTGATGAAGAATTGACGTACAAGGAATCCAGCGACCCGGCAGTATATAGCATAGGTAGAGAAGGAGTCACTGTTAATGCGAACCTCAGTTGGATTGACCAACAAGTAGGGCAGTTATGGTGGGATTTAAGTAACACAAAGTTTATTTGGTATGAACAAGGGGAAATAGAATATCGTAGAAATAATTGGGGAAAATTATTTCCAGGAGCAAGTATTGACATATATGAGTGGGTGGGGTCTGATCTTCTACCAAGTGATTGGAGTGCTCTAGCAGACACTCAGGAAGGGTTGGCAAGAGGAATCAGCGGACAGCCTAAATATGTTGACAATAGTACACTGGCGGTCAAACAGATATACGACAACATAACAGGAACTTTTGGTAATGTGTACTATTATTGGGTAAAAAATAAAATAACTGTGCCCAATGTTAAAAATCGAAATACAAGTGCATTCTCTGTGGCTAGGTACATAGCCAATCCTACAGAAGCAGGAATACAATACGCCGCATTCATTTCAACAAGTTCTTTGATGTTGGCCAATTTTTCCGCAAAATTTCGATCAAATGAAATAAGTTTAAATTTTACAATCGATAACACTAATAATAAAGTACAAAAGCATGTTGAGTGGCAATTAGTAAATGAGGGAGTTACGCAAGATCAAATACCATCATTGTTGGAAACTAAAATGATTGATAGTTTGATTGGATATGACAGTGAGGGTAATTTAGTACCTGATCCTAAATTGTCTGATAGATTAAAATATGGAATTGGAATACGCCCTCGACAGACTTTGTTTAAAAATAGATTAACGGCGTTGCGTAATATTGTTGAATTTGCTAATGGAATACTGCTCAATACCCAAGTTGTTGGTAACTATAATTTTTCAAATTTAAATGCAGAAGAATCATTACCAATACCAACAACGTCATCTTGGGTGGTGGTTGAGGAAGTACTGGACTTAGATAACATTGACACTTCAGTTGTGAATAAGGCGTCAGTAATTTCAGATTCGTACCAAAATGGCAATTGGTCGGTGTACCAGTTTGATGGAATAAAATGGGATGTGGTTCAAACTCAAAGTTATAATACCAAATTATATTGGGAATATGTTGATTGGGTAAGTCCTGAATTTAATATCTATAAAACAATATCTCATATTATTAACGATCCTTATCAATTGGGGGCCATAACTTCAACATTTGGTCAGTATATAAAAATTAATAATAGAGGCGATGGAAGATTTGTGATAGTTACTCCATCAAAATTGGGAGATTTTGGAACTTTTGGTAATAATTATGATATCCTCTTTATTCAAAATGGAACTATACAAATTAAAGATATTTTATGGAGTTACATTTACGGATGGGATAGCAATAATGCGTTTAGTCAAGGGTTGTTTGATCAAACCCCAAATAAGGAAATATCTTATATTTTATCTGCTTTAAAGAACGATTTATTCATAAACGATTTATCAAAAAATTGGAATTCTTTATTTTTCAAAGCAGTTAAATTTGCGCTATCTGAACAGAAGTTCGTGGATTGGGCGTTTAAAACTTCTTTTATTGACGTAATCAACTATTCAGGAACATTGACACAAACTTCAGTCTATAAGTTACAGGATGACACATATTACGAAAAGTATATAAATGAAGTCAAACCATATCACACTCAGGTAAAAAGGTTTACTGCCTCCTTTGACAGTATTGATATTTCTGACACAACAGTTACAGATTTTGACTATTCACTGGCTTATGATTCAGTCAGCAATCAATTTGTTTCAAATCCAATTCCAATTGAAAATTTTAATTTTCCTGAAATTTATAACTCAAGTACAGGAGTAGTCATCACAGAGTTTCTCCCACTTACAACAAAATTTGTAAATGTTCCTTGGAGAGAACTAACTAATAAAATCTTATTTGATAGGATAACCACTCAAGATCAAATTGGAAATTTAACAGTGGTTGATCATTTTAATGGAGCTGTTAATAATTCCTTTTTTGAGTTAAGTTGGGTAGCCGACACAGATAAATCTAAAATTTTTGTATCCATTGATGGCATACCAGTATATTCTTCAGGGTTTGAAGTTCTATACGATAGTAAGCCTTACATGGGATATACCAAGCAGTACAGTTATTTAAAATTATTACCTAATTCAGTGCCGTCAATTGTATCAGATAATACTACGACGTTTACATTATCAGTAACTTATCAAAAAAATCCAATTTTGATGTCAGCATCTGAACGAATTTATAATTTATATAATCCCACACCTGATATGTTAAAAAAGGATATAACACAGCTGATGTCCGGGGCGGTTGATCCACGAAAAGTGATTGGCGGCCAATACGAAGGCACTGGGTTTGGAAATGTTAATTCTGGTATGGTATTAGACAGCATGATAAATCCTGGAATTTCTAGGACTATCACAGTGCCCAATACGGTTACTGGCATTGACAATATTACGGAATTTTATGGAATAAATGGTGTTGTAATAACTGGTACTAATGCAAGTACAATTACCATCAATGTTTCATCGTCAACTGTGACTATTGTTGATATAGATGATAATGCAATCACTGGTCAATATACTTCATCAAACGGACTTCGGTGGAATTTTTCTAAAGAAAGAACTATAGTTTATCCGTCTACAGGATATCCCACATGGATTAATAGTGGCCTATCTGGAAGAGTTGGTGGATTGGGCATTAATCCTAATGATGTTATTATTGATGGATCTGTTAATTTTATACCTACACAACCTAATCAAGCTCCTGAGGAGTTGGTGCCAGGCGCGGTTGGCGATTCATTAGCGGTCAATGTTTATACAAAATCTGCATATCAATCCCCTACAATTTTTAATTCTAGTAAAAATATAACTAAATCAACCTTAACGTCTGTGATAGAGTTATCAATAATGCCGCCAACAACTTCAAGCATTGTGGTAACTTTTAATAACAGGGTGCTTAGTTATGTCAGCACACTGACTAATTTAGAAAATTTTCCGTCATTTAGTATTGATTGGTCTGCAAATCAATTAATATTGCCACCACAAACAGCTTCAGGAATTTTAAGTTATTTAATTTTAGGCGTGGGTGATTCGAATCCAGTTGGGTTAGGTATGGTTGATTCTCAAAGCGTCACCGTTGATATTCAATTTACAACCAGCACTGGCAAACTAATAACTATGGTAAATTATCGTGATGTGGGCAGTGCATATGTCACAGTTGACGGAACTCCAATTGATAATATTTCATATCCTATTGTCAGTGGTAACCCGGTGTTTTATTCAATCAATACTGCAAGTAATAGAGATAGCAGAGCTGTAGTTAATGTACGTAATTTGACAACTGGTACTCATTTAATACAAGCATGGATTTTCAACTCTACAAGTTCGCAGTTTAACAAGATAGTTGAACAAAATTATTACGTGGGTGATACCCCTGTGTTTGTAAACGATGCATCTGGATTTGCTACTGGGATACAATTAACAAGGAACCCGATGATTTTTGGCCCCATGTCGGAAACAATTGTTGAAATAATTCCTGATGATGGGCCTAGGGTAAGACTACGACCTCCACATTTTAATTATTATAAAGTAACAAATACTAACATTTTTGAAGTTGGATATCCAATTGTTGCATCTACATCTTCATTTGTAGTTGACACAGTTCAAGGTAAAAATATTCGAGTTTATTTGGATGGTCGACAATTGGCGTACGGCAGCAATAAAGATTTAGATTATTATATTGAGAACAATCTAGTCTATATAGCTACTCGACCTATTGTGTTTGGTACGGAACCTAAAATTGGTAGTATAATAGCTATCGAAACCTTTTACTATAATGAAATCAGTAATTCAACGTCAATTACTGACGGTTCGGTGGAGTATGATTACGATTACTTAATTACAGGCGAACAAGCAATTGGATATACTCTGTTATTAACACCAAATTACAGTTCCATAACAAGTTCTACAGTAAGAATACTCACATTTCATATCCAAGATAGTCTAGGTGTTATATCAAAAAAGTTTTTAGGAAACCCTTCACGAACTTATACATTAGACTATCCTGTGTTGAATTCAAATTATTTGTGGGTGCAAGTCAGTTCTACTTCTACTGGCCTACTATCATTGACAAACGGGCTTGATTATCAGGTATTAGAAGACAATTTGACTGTGTTAATTGGTGATAATATTAATGCAACGCCAGCAGACACTGTGTTTATAAAGAGTTTTGCTGATCCAAACAAATCAGAAAAAACATTGGGATATCGAATCACCAAAGATTTTTTAGGTAAGACTTCGTTTACTAGATTATCAAATGATGACTCCACATATCTAACTCAACCTTTAGAGGCAGGTGATGAACAAATTCATATAGCTGACGGCAGTATTCTAAGTCCTGCTGATGACAACAAAAACGTTCCTGGCGTGGTATTGATAGCTGGTGAAAGAATTGAATTTTTTAACAATATTGATAATGTGCTATCTAATTTACGTCGAGCAACTGGTGGAACTAGTCAAGCTGAGTATTTGGAAATTGGCACTTTGGTTATGGACCAGGGAAAAAATCAAATTATAAATGAGTTTCCCGCAACGCCATATTCGGATGTTGTGTTAATTCAGAATACTTATACTAGTTCTGTGTTAGAAAACACATATACTATTAGTACAACTACTATTTCTACTTGGATTAATCCAGTTACTTCATCTACTGTAAGATGTGATGGTATTACCCTAACGACTGCAACGGCACCATTGCCTTTTGATCCGTACACTGGTAAAGTGACATATAAGGGAAGGATTTATCCTATATCAACGTCTAGCATAAATGCAAAAGATCAAATTGAAGTCTATTACGGCGGGTACCTATTACGCAAAGATCAATCTTTTTATCATGATACCACAATATCCTATGATGGTATATCCATTGACCAAATCAAAGGTGAAGTCGCATCCGCTAATGATTTAGCCACAAAAACACCGTATTTGGGGGATGCCTATATTTGCCAAGATACTAATCAAGTTTGGGTATCAACAATAAATCAATATAATTTATACGGTGTTCCTTCTTATGTATACTCTGGATTAAAGCGAATTCCTCCAGATTTTACTATAACCACAGCTACACAACGATTGATTTTAAACACGGCTACGGTTAGTATTCAAACAGGCACGTTGTTGACTGTGGTTAAGAAACAGGTGGGGTCATCATGGAACGATATTGTATCAATCAACACTTCCAAATCATTACTAGTGAGTACTGGCACAATTGCTCAATTCTTAAATTCAGGATTAGCGCTGTTACCTGCAAAATATTTTTATGAGTCGCCCCCGCCTATAGTTGGATCTAGTGATCAAACGTTGACATAAATATTACTATGGAAAAAAATAACTATGAATAACCCTAACGAATTTTGTCCAATAGCAGTGCAAGGACATGTTAAAATTTATGATCCAGTGACTAATGAAGTTTTTCGAGATCAGCCAAATGCTATCAATTATGAAAATTTTAGTATAGCACTAGCCCAAAGCTTGTCAAATCAGGGAGTTGGGATGATTGAAGGTATGGCGTTTGGTAATGGCGGATCTCGAGTTGACGCATCTGGCATCATTACTTACCTCACTCCCAATGTAATTGGCACCACTTCTGCACTGTATAATGAAACCTTTTACAAGGTGGTAGATTCTAGATCATCTGGAAATAATTTAAATCCAGTTAAAAATTTTATACAATATCGGCATGTTCCTGGAGCATTTTACAGTGATGTTTTAATAAGCTGCTTGTTGGATTTTGGCGAGCCCAGCGGCCAACAAGCATTTGATAATGCTGTGAACAGTGACGGGACTTATATTTTTGACGAAATTGGAATTAGAGCTTACGGGGAAGATGGTACGGGGTCAGGTTCATTATTAACCCATGTAATTTTTCACCCTACTCAAAAGTCATTGAATCGTCTTTTGCAAATTGATTATACCATTCGAATACAAAGTTTAGCTACTGGAGGTGGGCATTAATGACATACGCAGTAACATACAATGACGGTAGTCCTTTACTGTTAGTGGCAGATAATACTATTGACACTTCTAGAAGTGTGACCTTTATTGGAAGAAATTTCCAAGGTTACGGATTTTATCAAAATCAAAATTTGGTTACTTTGTTAACTAATTCTGCTAGTCCTGATTATTCTAGACCATTAAATCCTTTACAGGGACAGATATGGTATGATGCGACTAATCAACGATTAAATATTTATGATCCAAACTTTCGATCGAACGGTGGATGGAAACATGCCGGCGGAGCATCAATTGATTCTAGTCCTCCTAGTGGAGTTGCTGAGGGAGATTTCTGGTATGATGTAGAAAATCAAACTCTAAATCTGTATGCTGAAAGCGGGTACTATTCAGTTCCTACGTATCCGCGCAATGAGCCTACTGGATGGATAACTCCAAGCACTTCCATATTTGATAATGGTACAACGCCTGTTACCCATCAAGTAACATTCCTTCAAAATTATGGCGATGTAGTGGGAGCCCTTAGTAACTCGTCTTTTATAGCCAGCGGGTCTGATAGTACTTATAGATTTCCGTTAGCAGATACAAATGCGTACTCTATACTACAAGGGTTAAACATTATTGGATATGTGCAAGCTACTGGTGGTTTAATTTTAAATGAAGCTCCAGCAACATCAACTTCGGCAGGAATACCTGGCCAAATTGCATATGATGTCAATTTCATCTATGTTTGCATAGCTGAAAATAACTGGAAAAGAGTTGGATTGACTGGATTTTAACTATGCCTTATATATTAAATTTAACAACAGGAAGTGAACTAATTACGGTCAAAGATGGCACCGTTGATAACAGTACTAGTCTTATTTTTATTGGAAGAAATTTTTCTGGATATGGGGAACCATTAGAAGAAAATTTTGTTAGACTATTAGAAAATTTTTCCTCTCCAGGAACTGATAATATTCCGTCAAACGAAAAATTATCTAACCCATTACAAGGTCAATTGTGGTATAACAGTAACAAAAAACAACTGTATATTAGCTATGATGGATCAGAGTTTAAAGGCATTGGTAGTATAACTGTTGGGAATCGTAATAGTGTATCTAATCCGTCGGATGGTGATATGTTTTGGGAAAACGGTGTACTTTACGGTTTTCAAAAATCTGCGGGTGTTTATTTAAACATTGGGCCTGCTAATGGTAGTCAGTTTAGTTCATGGCTTTATGGTAGGACATTATCTACACCAGATGAGTTTCTTTATCCATCAATTGTTGGGTTAGTTGGCGATTTACCAGTAGTTGCTTTTTCAAATATTAGTTATATCCCAGCAAATACTAAATTAATTGAAAATAGCACACAGGATTTAAATACCTTTACATATATCAAAAAAGGAATAACATTACCAAATGCTAATCCAGTAACCGGAATTTCATCAACATCCACAACTTCGGGATATTTACTGTGGGGCACTGCTGCTGATGCGTTGTCTTCAAGAAGTATAAGATTAACACCAACAGTTTTGCCAGATAATAGATTTTATGTACCGTTATCAAGATCATTAACTGGTAATTTACCGTTAGCATCTACTTCTACTTTTTATTATAGAAACGGCGTTTTAAATGTTACTGCCCAATCTGCCTTTTATGCCGACTTAGCTGAAAGATATGAGGCAGATGCTGTATACGAACCAGGCACTGTGTTAATTATTGGCGGGGAAAAAGAAGTCACTGTTACCACAACATTTGCTGATACGCGGGTAGTGGGCGTAGTAAGTAAAAATCCAGCATATTTAATGAATAAAGACGCTGGGAATGACGAAACTCACCCTGCAATTGCCTTAAAAGGTCGAGTTCCTTGCAAAGTTACAGGTTATGTTAAGAAGGGCGATCTAATTGTAACCAGTAGCGTGGCTGGATATGGATGTGCAGCTAACTCTGTCTTTGGTGGCGCAATAATAGGAAAAGCCCTGGAAAATCAATCCGAGGGCTTTGGTGTTATTGAAATTTTAGTAGTTTAAACAGCCATTGGGGCTTTGATAGCTTCGTGGTGTTGATAATCCACTAATTCAATATCTTCCATTTCAAAATCCGTAATAACTTGTATAGATGGATTCAGTTGTAGTGTAGGCAATGGCAGCGGATCCCGACTCAATTGCTCTTTGACTTGATCAAAATGATTGTGGTATATATGAGCATCGCCAAAACTAATTATCAAATCTTCAACTTCCAAGTTACAAACCTGTGCAATCATGTGTGTAAATAGTGCATAACTGGC
>Ga0136644_10000693_pt1 | contig 26880 bp, 24 predicted proteins | sample C_130820_EF_Meta_FD_94780 | JGI IMG/M metagenome (GOLD analysis project Ga0136644, IMG submission 94780) | Freshwater microbial communities from Lake Croche, Canada to study carbon cycling - C_130820_EF_MetaG (v2) (version 2) | ecosystem: Environmental > Aquatic > Freshwater > Lake | place...
AATACTTTGGCGTCCCCGTCCTGAGGACTCTATTCAAACGCAGGCAACGCCTTTGGCTCCCTCCGTTTCAGCGGCCCGGAGTGGCGTGGGAAGAGCCGGCGCGCCTGCAAGCGAGCGTCGCCGACTAGGTGTGCGAGAACCCGCGGCCAGAGGACCAAGCGGTTCGCGCTCCCCCTCCAGCCGAAGTCCTTCCAGTCGCGCGCCCTCCACCAGAAGTAGGGGGGAAGGCTTTGAACAGCGTGAACGTCGAGGACATGGAGCTAAACCTCCTGAGCGGGGCGCATTCTCTGTAGATCGAACGCGCAACGCGGAGGGAGATCGCCCTCGGGCACCGCGTCGTGCAGAAGGTGAAGGGTTTGGTGGATCTGATCGACCCCGCGCCCTACGCGCACCCAGAGCGGAATTTGGGAGTGATCGACCCCGCGCCCCCCGCGCACCCAGAGCCGAATTTGGAAGTGATCGTCCCCGCGCCCCACGTCGTACAGATGGTGAAGGGTTTGGTGGATCTGATCGACCTCGCGCCCCCCGCGCACCCAGAGCGGAATTTGGGAGTGATCGTCCCCGTGCGCCTTCCGCCGGTCGGCCTCGATCGGCAGCCGGTGATCGCTCACCGAGTCCTCGCGGTCCGCGCAAACCTAAGCGCGATTAAGCAGAATTAAGCACAAATGAAGCCGACTCGAACCAGTCGGGCCTGGATAAGGGAGCACATTAACGATCCTTATGTGCAAAAGGCAAAGCGCGAGGGATACCGTTCGCGTGCCTCATACAAACTCATGGAGATTGACGACCGCGACCGTTTAATCAAACAAGGGGGGGCGGTGGTTGATCTAGGCGCAGCTCCGGGGGGATGGTCGCAGTTAGCGCGGCAGAGAGTGGGACGCCAAGGCAAAGTTCTCGCGATTGATCTCCTCCCCATGGAAGAGCTAGATGGAGTGATCTTTATTCAAGGTGACTTTACCGATCATGCCATTCGGACAGATTTACTCTCAAGACTTCCTGATGGCGGTGCAGACCTTGTTCTTTCCGATCTTGCCCCCAATATGAGTGGAGTAGAGTTATATGACCAAGCCCGTGTAATGGAGTTAGCAGGGCTCGGTCTTGAATTTGCTTTGTTGACATTGAAACCTCAAGGGGCTTTTCTAGTCAAAGTTTTTCATGGTGAGGATTTTGAGCCCTTTGTGAAGTCAATGCGAGAATCCTTTGTTACTTTGGCTACGCGTAAGCCCGCGGCGTCCCGAGATCGAAGTCCAGAAGTCTATTTATTGGGTAAAACTCCCAAACCTGATGCAATCGAAGCCGCAAAACAGCAGGTTTTAGAGGATCAACAAACTGCTTTACCTGACGAAGAATAGGATTAGAATCATTAAATAGGCTTTTTTGCGCTCGTAAAGCGCGCAGTTTGAGGAGTTAACTTGAATAATCTTACTAAAAACATAGCCATCTGGTTAGTAATCGGCGTCGTATTGATGATGTTGGTTAACCAGTTTGGTAATCATCAAGCTGCTTCTAATCAGCTGAGTTATTCCCAGTTCATTGATGAGGTGAAGCAGGGGCATGTTGCAAAAGTAGTCATCGACGGCCACGCTATCCGTGGTGAGCGCAGTGACGGCAAAGCTTTTGTCACCTATTCGCCATCAGACCCTTGGATGGTGAGTGATCTGCTTAAGTATGGTGTTTCCGTATCAGCCAAGCCTGAAGAAGAGCCTTCATTGCTCATGAACATGCTGATCTCATGGTTCCCCATGTTGTTACTGATCGGCGTATGGATATTCTTCATGCGACAAATGCAAGGTGGTGGCCGTGGCGGTGCTTTTTCGTTTGGCAAGAGCCGAGCTCGCATGCTGGATGAAAATACGAATCCCGTAACTTTTGCAGATGTGGCTGGGGTTGATGAGGCCAAGGAAGAAGTGGCTGAATTGGTGGAGTTTTTGCGTGATCCCACCAAGTTTCAGAAATTAGGCGGCCGCATTCCCCGGGGTGTATTGATGGTGGGGAGTCCCGGTACTGGTAAAACGCTTTTAGCCCGTGCTATCGCGGGTGAAGCCAAGGTGCCGTTCTTTAGCATCTCGGGTTCAGACTTTGTGGAAATGTTTGTGGGTGTGGGGGCTGCCCGTGTTCGCGATATGTTTGAGCAGGCCAAGAAAAGTGCGCCTTGCATCATCTTTATCGATGAAATTGACGCGGTGGGACGCCAGCGAGGAGCAGGCTTGGGTGGTGGCAATGATGAACGCGAGCAAACGCTCAACCAATTACTGGTTGAAATGGATGGATTTGAAGGGACTGCTGGGGTAATTGTGATTGCCGCCACTAACCGCCCTGACGTTCTTGATCCAGCGTTGTTGCGGCCAGGTCGTTTTGACCGCCAAGTGGTGGTCCCGCTCCCTGATATTCGTGGTCGTGAACAGGTATTGTTGGTTCACATGCGTAAGATCCCGATTTCACCGGATGTGCGTGCCGACATCATTGCCCGTGGTACCCCGGGTTTTTCAGGCGCAGACTTAGCCAACTTGGTCAATGAATCTGCTCTTTTTGCTGCGCGCTCCAATAAGCGTTTGGTCGACATGACGGATTTTGAGCGAGCCAAAGATAAAATCATCATGGGTGCTGAGCGTCGGTCTTTAGTGATGCCCGAAAACGAGCGTAAAAATACGGCATATCACGAGTCAGGTCACGCTGTTGTCGCACGCTGTTTGAATCGCACTGACCCTGTTCACAAGGTCACAATCATTCCTCGAGGCCGCGCGTTGGGAGTTACGATGCAACTCCCTACGGAAGATCGTTACAGCATGGACCGCGAACAGATTCTTCAAAACATTTCGGTCTTATTCGGCGGCCGCATTGCTGAAGAAATTTTCATGAATCAAATGACGACTGGGGCCAGTAACGACTTTGAACGCGCCACTGAAATGGCCAGACGCATGGTTACTCAATGGGGAATGTCGGATGCGATGGGTCCCATGGTCTATGGTGAAAATGAAGGCGAAGTGTTCTTGGGACGCAGTGTAACCACACATAAAAATGTGTCTGAGTCCACGATGTTTAAGGTTGATCAAGAAATTCGTCGGATTATCGATGAACAATATTCGGTCGCACGAAAAATCATCGAAGATAACTCAGACAAAATGCATAAGATGGCACAAGCTCTTTTGGAATGGGAAACCATTGATGCTGACCAAATTGAAGACATCATGAGCGGACAAGACCCACGTCCTCCCAAGCCCACTTCATCCGGCGCCGGAGGAACTCCCCCTTCCGCCAGCACCGGGGCAGGCACCAGCGCGACTCCCACCGCGACTGTACAACCTGCGCCTGAGGCTTAACCCTATAAGATTGAGGTCATCCTTCTTGCAGTTCACTACCAAGAGTGCCCCCTCCGAGGGGCACTTTTTACATTGCGGTTCCTTTAAGCTTGATCTGCGCCTACCGCAAATAATGGGGATTATTAATGTCACCCCTGATTCTTTTTCTGATGGGGGTAAGCATGAAGGGGTAGAGAATGCCCTAGCCCACGGCCGAAAATTAATCGCTGAAGGTGCGGCAATTCTTGATATAGGGGGCGAGTCAACACGCCCCGGCGCGCAGCCTGTTTCGCCAGATGAAGAGCTGCGGCGGGTACTCCCGGTTGTTAAAGGTCTGGTAGAAGAGGGGTATTTGGTATCGATTGATACCCGTCACACTGAAGTCATGATTGGGGCGCTGAAAGCCGGTGCGGCAATGGTGAATGATGTGAATGGATTGCGTGCAGAGGGTGCGCTGGAAGTCTGTTCTGAGAGTAATGCCGGAATTTGCATGATGCACATGCAAGGTGACCCGCTGACCATGCAAATCAATCCCAGTTATGTGAACGTGGTCTCAGAAGTAGCTGAATTTTTAAAGCATCGCGCCGAGGCCGCTATATTGGCGGGGATAGACCCTGAGCGCATCTGCTTAGATCCAGGTTTTGGTTTTGGTAAGACCGTCCAGCATAATCTGGAATTGCTCAGAGGCTTGTCTAGTTTACTTGACTTGGGTTACCCCTTGCTTGCTGGGCTTTCCCGTAAATCTGTTTTGGGTGCAGTAACCGGAAAGGGAACGGAAGATCGGATTCATTCCAGCATCGCTGCGGCCTTAATTGCTGTGCAGCACGGGGCGAGAATTCTAAGGGTGCATGATGTGGCCGCCACGCACAATGCACTGGCGGTATGGTCTGCAGTGGAACAGAGCGCATAGAAAAGTAAAAAAGCAGGCGGAGATCAACAATGAATGAAACGGTCAAAATAAGACGTTGGTTTGGAACCGATGGCATTCGGGGGCGTGTAGGAACTTTACCCATCACACCTGAGGCTGTCTTGCGTTTAGGGTTTGCGGTAGGTGCTGAATTAGTTTCTAGTTCAGATCAAACTAACCGCCCCAAAGTGTTGATCGGAAAAGATACGCGTATCTCCGGCTATATGCTGGAATCCGCATTAGAAGCAGGATTTAGTGCTGCAGGAGCCGATGTCTTGTTGGTGGGGCCTATGCCCACTCCGGCGGTAGCCTATCTGACCAAGGCCTTGCGTTTGCAAGCGGGGGTGATGATCTCTGCTTCGCATAACCCTTATGACGACAATGGTATAAAATTTTTTAATGGCGCTGGAGCGAAATTACCTGACTCTTGGGAGTTGGCCATTGAAGCGCGCATGGATCAGCCCATGCAAACGCGCTCATCCAAAGAACTGGGTAAGGTTCGCCGATTAGAGGATGCTCCGGGGCGCTATATTGAGTTTTGTAAAAGCACTTTTCCCTCTGATCTTGATCTGAAAGGCTTAAAAATTGCCTTAGATTGCGCCCATGGTGCCTGCTACCACGTCACGCCCCCTGTTTTTCATGAGTTGGGTGCGGATATACACGTGATGGGAAATACCCCAGATGGGATCAATATCAATGACCAATGCGGTGCGACCTATCCCCAAGCTATTTCTGCTTTTACCCGCAGTTCAGAGGCCGATATTGGCATCGCCTTAGACGGCGATGGTGATCGTTTGATGATGTGTGATGCCACAGGCAGGATCTTTGATGGCGATGATTTATTGTTTGCGATTGCCAAAGATCGTTATGCACAAGGTGTGCTTGGCGGTGGAGTGGTGGGAACCTTGATGACCAACTATGCCTTGGAGCGCGCGTTCAAAGAGCAAGGCATTCCTTTTGAGCGCGCTAAGGTAGGCGATCGCTATGTACTCGAAGGTTTAATGAAGAATCAGTGGCTATTAGGCGGAGAGAACTCGGGACATATTATTTGTCGCGATCGACACACTACCGGCGATGCCACTGTCGCTGCCTTGCAGGTTCTCGCAGCTTTGCGCGCAAATCGGGTGAGCTTGTCAGAGTGGCTGGGCGAGTTACATCGCTTGCCTCAGGTTTTAATCAATGTACGAGTAGAACAAGCCCGCTCATTAGAACAACATCCTGATGTGATTGAGGCCACCCATCGTGTTCAGGAAGTCCTGCAAGGCCGAGGCAGAGTGCTTTTGCGTGCCTCTGGAACAGAACCTTTATTAAGAGTGATGGTAGAAGGTGAAGACCTCAAAGAGGTGCATGCCCTCGCCGAACAACTTGCGGCGGTCGTGCGCCAAGCCGCCTAAGCGAAAATCGGGTGATGGATGGGTATGGAATGCTTATTCGCCGATGAGGTCCGGAGATAAGCAAGCGCGCAATTGAACTGGAGATACCCCTTCGCGATCGCGGGAGGTCAGCCAAATCATGGCACCTTTGCGCAGGCTCCAAGGGTAGGGTTGATGGGTAAGTGCAAGCGCTGCTGCCATGCCAAGGGTGGGTTGATGGCCTACGATAATGACGCTACCTTCTGAATACGGCCAAGCTGCAGCTTCCAAAATGGTTTCAGGATGGGCACCGGGTCGACACTTTTGATGTGTTTCGAAGGGAACATTTAAAGCGGCCACCGTTTCTTGGGTTCGACGGGCAGGGCTTGCGATCACGGTCCAAGGTTGAGGAATGTTTTGAGTCAGCCACTCAGCCATCCGAGCTGCTTGTTTCTTTCCTTTAGGCGTCAGGGCGCGGGCAAGATCATCAAAGCCATCCTCTGCTTCTGCGTGTCTCCACAAAATCAAATCCATGATGGCTACCTCATGTTGGGTTTATTTTTTCCAAGGTTCGGGGGAACGCTCTAGTCGTAGACGCGCTTTCTCTAATTCCTGCATTTTTATGTAACTTGCACCGGCAGTAAAACCCCGTAAAGTGGCAGCGATTTCGATTTGCACTTTGGTTCGAGGAGAAAGCTGAACGATCAATTTTTCAGTGGTCGCTGCATCGTTCAAGCTACCTAGAATATCTTGCAATGAAGAGAGCGCATCAATCCACTTACGGGTACGATCTTTACGCCCAAATACGGGGGCCAGAAAATCGCCTGAATAGCGTAGTTTTTTTAGCGTGATGCGCCAAGCATGGCGGGCTTCAATGTCTAACTGTGCAAGTGACTGTGCGTCGACATCGGCACGCCGTGCGCGTTTTCTGAGCACGCTTCTGGCAAAGGCGGGCAACGTTTTTTTGCCGATAGATTTGCTTGCAAGTGGTTCAGATAAGGGAGCGCGAAGAAGGCAGGCTAGCCGCCCCAGATGCAAAAGTAAAGCTGGCATCTGGCTGGATTGCAGTGCTTCTGCGGCACGCTGCTGTGCTTTGTTGCGGGCTGTAAGGGCTTCATTGGATAGCCAAGTCAGTCCTGTTTGATGAGGCATACTCGCTTTGAGTGCGGGCAGTGTCTCTGCCAAAAAAACATCCCAGTCTCGGGCAGGACCTAATTCATTCATTAGTGCGCGCAGTCCATTGCGCATCGGCAAGGCAGCATCTACGGGAATCACTGAACGAAAAACCCCAAATGTTGCGCGCAGCCTTCTTAATGCCACTCGGGCCTGATGAATGAATTCAGGGTCTCTACCCACAATGGCCCCAGCCCAATTGCGTTGCAATTGCTCTAAAGCAGTTTCAATAAATATCGCACAGGCTTCTGAAGGCTCAATGGATCGAGGAAGATGCCCCACCTGAATTCGCTTAGGCCCAGCCGTGATTCCTGTATGTAGGGCATAACCACGCTCGGCTTTGCTACGTATTTCTGGTCTTAAAGCAATATCAGGCATAAAGCCTAAAGCAGTATCAAATAAGTCTTCTGGCCTACCCGATTTGAGTTCAAACTCAATTTCGCAGATGGGTTCAGAGTGGTTTCCTGCTTCGATGTGGCCTTGATCTAAAGCCAGTTCGATTTGGCTACCATCAGGCAAAATCAGTAAGCGCGCCCAACGGCGAAAACGGGTGCGAAAAATGGGTTTTAGAGTCCCTGCTTGCAGTTGCTCGTTTAAGGTATTTCGAATGGTGCTGTCGGTAATCGCTTCAAAGTTAAGCGTGATTCCATCGCTCGGGTATTCCCATTCGGTACGTTGATGTAATCCCCCCACCGAATTTCCGCGCGTTTTGACTGTTTGAACCCATTTAGAACCCGCTTGGCGCATTCTCACTGCAATACCCTGTGCTTGCAGGTTTAATGCTTCGGTATCAAAGTAAATAGCATCGAGCTCAGATACTACGGCTCTATGAGGAGAGACAGGCCTTAGACTAGGGTGTCGCTTAAAGCGCTCAATCTGATGTTCAGATAAAGCCAACTTCAACTCTACTTCTAGAAAGCCTTCGGTCAGAGCGGGGGAGGGAGTCAGCGGCATTTTATATTCTTATCGAGCTTTAAGCTTTTTTAAGAGTTGGCCTGACTCTGCAATCTTAGGGCTCGTATCAAGACGATGTTGAGTTGGCGTGAGAGAAACAGAGGGATGGGCTACTGAGATTTCATTGAGCAAGAAGGCTTGAGCAGAAAAAGGCCTGCCGCGACCAGGAGTGCGCCGTTTGTAGGCCCCTTCTTTATTCATCAACCAGCATTGGGTATTGTCACGCAGGTAAGAACGTAAACCTTCGCGCATGATTCTGCGCTTAGCCGCAGGATCCAACACAGGGACACATATTTCTATCCGTTTAAAGAAATTACGAGCCATCCAGTCAGCGCTAGAAAGCCAGATGGAGTGGGCGCGATCATCTCTAAAATAAAAAATTCTTGGATGTTCTAGGAAGCGGCCTACGATAGAACGCACTCGAATATGATCGCTCACGCCCTGAATGCCAGGCCTTAAGGTGCAAATGCCGCGCACAATTAACTCAATCCTCACCCCTGCTTGTGATGCGTCATACAGTGCTTGAATAATGCCTGGCTCTTCTAATGAATTCATTTTGGCAACGATGAACCCACCGCGGCCAGCTTTGGCGTGATCCGCTTCGCGTTGTATGGCAAGGATGAGTTGAGATTGCAGGGTGAATGGGGACTGCAGTAAACGCTGAAGTGGCGCATGCTGACCTAGCCCGGTGATTTGCAAAAAAACTTCATTGATATCAGAACAAATTTCTGGCTGGCAGGTAAAGAGCCCAAAGTCGGTATAAAACTTGGTGGTACTGGAGTGATAGTTGCCCGTACCTATGTGCACATAACGCTTAATAGCATTGCCTTCTCTTCTTACCACCATAGACATTTTTGCGTGCGTTTTGTAACCCACTACGCCATACACAACATGCGCGCCGGCCTGTTCCAGACGAGCAGCCCAATTAAGATTGGCCTCCTCATCAAAACGCGCCATGAGTTCGATCACAACAGTCACTTCCTTGCCCTGCTGTGCAGCGCGAATCAGTGCTTCGATGAGTTCAGAATCTGTGCCTGCGCGATACACAGTTTGGCGAATGGCCATGACATGTGGGTCTTGCGCAGCGGTTTGAATAAATTCAACAACAGGTGCAAAAGATTGAAATGGATGATGCAGCAAGACATCTCGTTTTCTGATGGCAGCATACAGATCCCCCCCTAGCGGAAACTCTTTTGGTCTGCCTTGTGTGAAAGAGGGAAATTTCAAATCAGGCCGATCAACCCATTCGGGAACCTGATTCAGCCTGACTAGGTTGACGAGGCCGTCTACGCGGTACAGATCCTCATCACTTAATCCAAAAGTCTTAAGCAGAAACTTGGTCATGCTATGCGAGCAGCCTTCAGAGACTTCTAGTCTGACCTCATCGCCAAATTGGCGATGACTTAATTCGGATTGAACGGCAGTGCGCAGATTCTTGATTTCTTCTTCTTCAAGCATTAAGTCGCTATTGCGAGTTAAACGGAACTGATGACAACCGTTCACCGTCATGCCAAGAAAGAGCTCACCCACATGCGCGTGCAGTAGGGATGAAAGGAAAACAAAACCGTGGGGAGCCCCGGATACTTCCTCAGGAAGCCGAATGACTCTTGGAAGGGCTCGGGGGGCCTGAACTACAGCATTCACCGATTCGCGCCCAAAAGCGTCACGCCCCTCTAGTTCAATCGCAAAATTTAAACTCTTATTCAAAATACGAGGGAAAGGATGGGAGGGATCCAGGCCGATCGGGGTTAAAACTGGAAGAATTTCTCGCCGAAAGAAGTCTCTTGCCCATAGGCGCTGGGCTTCAGTCCAGTCCCCTCTGCGGAAAAATACGATGCCCTCTTGACTCAGATCCGGCAAGATTTTGTGATTGAGCAGGTGGTATTGATGGCGAACCAAGTCATGCGTTTGCCGAGAGACCTCGTTAAATACCTCTTTAACGGGCAAGCCGTCTGCACCGGGCGCTGCCTTATACTTGATTTGTTCTCGCAAGCCCGCAACCCGTATTTCAAAAAACTCATCTAAGTTACTGCTGACGATACACAGATAACGCAGGCGTTCTAGTACTGGAACTTTTGGGTCTTCCGCGAGCTCAAGGATGCGACGGTTAAATGCGATGAAGCCAATTTCCCGGTTGAGCAAATACTTGGGCCGGGGTAATGCGTGGGTCATGAGAAATAGGTTTCAAAGAAACATAAGCTTATAATATTGCTCTACATTTGCCATTGAGGGAAGAGGGCTAACAGCATGCCAACTCTCGATAATTCGTTTTAATGGTCGTGCCGTCATCGTTTTGCAATCGAAATGAATTACTCTGTAATGTCATCTGCCCTAGAAATGCGAGGCAAGCTATGCTTCAAACACAAATTTTTGAGAAAAAAGAGCGCCCCCGACTCAAGGTTGAGTTCGCCGCTACCCCTGAAGATGTTTTAGAGGCCCAGCGTCTTCGCTGGCGCGTCTTTGCTGAAGAATTCGGTGCACGTTTGCAGTCTGAAGTACCTGGTATTGACCAAGATCAATACGATCCTTTCTGCGAACACCTACTGGTACGTAACACCGCAACCGGAGAAGTCGTTGGAACTTATCGTATCTTAGGCGGGGATCGTTCTTTACAAGCTGGAGGTTTTTATTCTGAAACGGAATTTGACCTCACCCGAATCACCCATATGCGCTCACACATTATGGAAATGGGCCGGGCCTGCGTTCATCCTGATTACCGAAGCGGTGCAACCATCACCTTGTTGTGGGCTGGTTTAGCTGACTTCATCTTGCGCAATAATGTGCAGTACCTTCTTGGGTGCGCTAGCGTGCCCATGCATGATGGCGGTCAATACGCGGCAGCGGTATTTCGTCGCTTAGAGCGGGATCGTATGGGGCCTGCCGAATGGCGAGTGTTCCCTAAATGTCGTTTGCCCCTAGAAAAATTAACGGGTGAAGACAGTGCGGACATTCCTGCGCTCATTAAGGCGTATTTAAGAATTGGGGCTGTGGTCTGTGGTGAGCCGGCATGGGACCCAGACTTCAATACTGCAGATTTATTATTGATGTTGCCTACATCAAAAATTGATCATCGATATGCACGACACTTTTTAGGAAGTGCAGAAGTCGATCGAATCCTTTAAAGTCCCGGTTCTCTTTGGCCCGGGTGGCCGGGCGCAAGGCGTCCAGCCCGTAGTTTTGGAGTACAGGACGTCTTGACTGAACTTTCCACTTTAGCAGCGGTAGATCTGGGATCAAATAGTTTCCGGTTGCAAATATCCCGTCTAGTTGATGGTCAATTTTATTCTTTGGATTCCCTCAAAGAATCGGTTCGCTTAGGCGCTGGCCTGGGTCCGGATAAACGTATCAACGATGAATCTTGGGCGCGGGCTTTAGCTTGCTTAGAGCGATTCGGTGAGCGCTTGAGAGGTTTCCCTCCTAGCGCTGTTCGCGCAGTGGGAACCAATACCCTACGCGTAGCAAAAAATGCCTCAGTCTTGTTAACGCAAGCCGAGTCAGCCTTAGGCTTTCCCATTGAAATTATCGCGGGTCACGAAGAGGCTCGCTTAATTTATTTAGGCGTGTCGCATGCCTTGCCGCGCAGCAATGAAAAACGCTTGGTGGTAGATATAGGGGGGGGCTCAACGGAACTGATTATTGGCAATCGCTTCAAGCCTCTCCGACTCGAAAGCCTCTTTATCGGATGTGTGAGCCATACCCGTAAATTTTTTTCTGATGGAAAGATCACCACAAAAGCCATGAAGGCGGCTGAATTAGCCGCCGCTACTGAACTCCAAACCATACGGGGTGAGTTTGACCCTTTGCACTGGTCGCAAGCTGTGGGTTCATCTGGAACGGCAAGAGCTATTACCGAAGTTTTAGAGCACTCCGGGGGGCTAACTGGGCTCATTACCCAAGAGGGTATGGAGCAATTGCGTGAGCGTATTCTGCAATGCGGAGATGTTAGAAAACTGGATCTACCTGGCTTAAGCGATGAGCGTATCCCTGTGTTTCCAGGGGGCTTAACCATCATGAGCGCAGTTTTTAATGAGCTGGGTATTACCTCAATGCAGACCACTGATAGCGGGCTCCGTGAAGGCGTGCTCTTTGATATGTTGGGGCGCTTTGAACACAAAGATGCCCGCGATGCCACGGTACGCCAACAAATGCGCCGCTACCATGTCGATGTTGCACAGGCGGCCCGCGTAGAGTCATTGGCCCTTCAATTGTACGAAGAAGCGCTAGAAAACAATGGGGATGAGGTGGACAGACATATGCTGTCATGGGCAGCCCGGTTGCATGAAATGGGTTTGTCGATTGCATATAGTGGCTATCACAAGCATTCGGCCTATATCGCTCAGAACGCAGACATGCCTGGTTTTTCTCGCGGGGATCAAAACCATCTCGCACTGTTACTGTTGGCGCAAAGAGGGGGAATGGCAAAACTGCTTTCCTATGTCACGCGAAATGAAGATTGGTTACTGATTCTCTGTTTGCGCTTGGCGGTTCTATTTCATCGTGGCCGGGCAGATCTTGTCCTGCCCCATTTGCGCATTCGTGGGCGCGCACAAGGTTGGGTAGTGGAGATCGATGCGGAATGGAGTGCGGCCAATACCTTAACCCAAGCAAATTTAGAAGCAGAACAAGCCGGTTGGGAATCCACCCCCTTTTCGCTTCGCATCAAACACCTACGAGCGAACGCCTAGCTTTATAAGCGTACTTAGGGGTTTCCTTGCATTAGTGTCAGGTCATCGGATTGTCACAAAAAGTTGATACGCTTTTCGCATATAAAGTTTATTTTTCTTGTTCTGCAACGCTGTTTCACATCCTTCTTCCTACCCTTCCTGGAGCTCTATCCATGGTATTTTCCTTAAGATCACTCGTTATTTCTTTGGGTGTGGTTTCCGCCCTCGCAACTTTCTCCGCCGCAGCGGTTGATATCACTGGTGCTGGTGCAACATTCCCTTATCCCGTTTATGGTAAGTGGGCAGAAGTTTACAAAGCTAAAACCGGTGTAGGCCTAAACTATCAGTCCATCGGTAGCGGTGGCGGTATCAAGCAGATCAAAGCCAAGACCGTTGACTTTGGCGCATCAGACAAGCCTTTGACCGTTGAAGAACTGGCTAAAGACAACTTATTCCAGTTCCCCGCAATCGTGGGCGGTTTGGTGCCTGTGATTAACGTTGAAGGCGTGAAGCCAGGTCAACTCAAAATGACCGGTGAAGTGTTGGCAAATATTTACTTGGGCAAAATCACGAAATGGAATGATCCCGCAATTGCAGCATTGAATGCAGGTGTGACTTTACCTGCAAAGGATATCGTTGCTGTTTCTCGTTCAGACGGATCCGGTTCCACCTTCATTTTCACTAACTATCTCTCCAAAATAAGTCCAGAGTGGAAAGAAAAAGTAGGAAGTGACAGCTCAGTCAAATGGCCCTCAGGGATCAGCAGTAAAGGTAACGAAGGCGTGGCTTCTTCAGTTAAGCAACAACCCAACTCCATTGGTTATGTTGAGTACGCATACGTCATGCAAAACAAAATGACCTATGTTGCGCTTAAAAATAAAGATGGCAATTTCGTTGAGCCCGATGACAAGACCTTCGGTGCAGCTGCAACGCATGCTGAGTGGGCAAAAGCGCCTGGTTACTATGAAATCTTAACCAATCAGCCTGGTAAAGAAAGCTGGCCCATTACTGCTGCCAGCTTCATTCTCATGCAGAAGGTTCAAGACAAACCTGAAAACGGCAAGTCAGTACTAGAGTTCTTTAACTGGGCTTTCAAAAATGGATCGAAAGATGCATTGGCACTGGATTACATTCCCATGCCCGAGGCAGTAGTGAAGATGATTGAAGCGGATTGGAAGACCAACATCAAAGATGCAGCAGGTAAGCCTGTTTACTAAGAAGTGGTCATGAACAAAGGGCTTAAAGGCCCTTTGTTTGAGTTGTAACACGGATGAGATAGGCAAGCCCTATCTCATCCAGTATCAAGAAATACAAGGCAGGTAAAGCTTAACTGCTGGTTACTATTTCTCAGGGGACACAATGAATTCAGTCAGTTCAGCAACCGGTCATTCTGTTGCTTCTGTTCCAAATCGCCCAGATCTGCACAAAAGAAGTGCGGGAGCGCTAGGCGATATCATTTTCGCAGCCGTCACTAAAGGCTTTGCCTTTATGGTGTTCGCGCTTTTACTCGCCATCCTGGCTTCATTGGTTGTTGGGAGCTGGCCTGCTATCCAAAAATTTGGATTCAAGTTTTTCTATGATTCTGAGTGGGATCCTGTAGCTGAACAATTCGGTGCTTTAGTTCCCATTTATGGAACGCTTGTAAGTTCATTCATCGCGATGCTCATTGCTGTGCCAGTAAGCTTTGGTATTGCTTTGTTCCTGACAGAACTGGCGCCTGCTTGGTTGAAACGCCCACTTGGAACCGCAATTGAATTGCTGGCTGCCATTCCGAGCATCATTTATGGCATGTGGGGCTTATTCGTTTTTGTGCCTTTGTTTTCCGCCCACGTTCAACCCTTTCTGATTGATACGCTCGGAAACGTCCCACTTGTTGGTTTCTTGTTTGCTGGTCCTCCAATGGGAATTGGTATGCTCACCGCCGGAATCATTCTGGCGATTATGGTCATTCCTTTTATCACTGCAGTGATGCGCGACGTGTTTGAGTTGGTTCCCGTAGTGCTAAAAGAATCCGTGTATGGTTTGGGCGCCACCACTTGGGAAGTGGTCTGGAGAGTGGTTCTCCCTTACACCCGTGCAGGTGTAGTCGGCGGCATTATGTTGGGTCTGGGCCGTGCCCTTGGCGAAACCATGGCAGTAACTTTTGTAATCGGTAATACGCATCGCCTCTCAACAACTTTGCTGGCGCCTGGCGCAAGTATCGCTTCTTCACTTGCCAGTGAATTTACTGAAGCGGTTGAAGAAATTTACACTTCCTCCTTGATCGAACTCGGTTTAATCCTGTTTTTGATCACCACCATTGTTCTCGCCTGCGCCAAATTGATGTTGCTGCAATTGGCCAAGAGCGAAGGCACACATAGCTAAGGGGGCCTGAAAAATGGAACATTTAGACGCAAGTACCACGCCAATTTTTAAGCGCCGTATGCTAACCAATAAGATCAATCTGATCTTGGCAGGTTGTGCGATGGTATTTGGATTGTTTTGGTTGACATGGATTCTGGCTACGCTGTTGTATGAAGGAATCTATGCCCTTGATCTGGCCATGTTCACCCAAAGTACGCCCGCCCCAGGAAGCTCGGGTGGTTTGTTAAATGCAATCCTGGGTAGCTTGATGATGGCAGGAGTGGGAACCCTGATCGGTACCCCAGTTGGAATCTTGGCAGGGACCTACCTTGCTGAATATGGTCGCAAAGGGTGGTTGGCACCCGCAACGCGGTTTATCAACGACATTTTGCTTTCTGCACCCTCTATCGTCATTGGTCTGTTCATCTACACGGTAGTGGTTGCGCCGATGAAGCACTTTTCTGGTATCGCGGGTGCATTAGCTTTAGCCCTGATCGTGATCCCTGTGGTGGTGCGCACAACGGATGACATGTTGCGTTTGGTACCCGATGCGCTGCGCGAAGCCACAGTTGGCTTAGGTGCACCCAAATGGATTATGATCACTACTGTTTCTTATCGTGCTGCAAGCGCAGGCATTGCAACAGGTGTCTTACTTGCCATTGCTCGGGTAGCAGGTGAAACCGCGCCATTGTTGTTCACTGCCTTGAACAACCAGTTTTTAAGCTCAAATCTCAATGGCCCCATGGCGAATCTGCCAGTTGTGATTTTCCAGTTTGCAATGAGTCCCTACGATGACTGGCATCGACTGGCATGGGGTGGGGCAATCCTAATTACCTTCGGCGTGCTTGGTTTGAATATCATCGCCCGTGTAGTTTTCCGTAAAAAGATCTGACAGTTTTAGAGGAATAAGAAATGACTACAGCCGCTACAGCAACAAAAGAAGAAATCCGCCTTCAGGTTGATTCACTCAACTTCTACTACGGAAAATATCACGCTCTTAAAAATGTCTCGATGGAGATCCCTACCAATAAGGTCACGGCTTTTATCGGTCCATCTGGATGTGGTAAGAGCACCTTGCTCCGTACCTTTAACCGCCTGCATGAGCTTTATCCTGAGAACCGTACTACCGGTCGCATTCTATTAGACGGAACCGATATCTTAGATAGCGGCGTTGACGCGACTGCCTTGCGTGCTCGGGTTGGAATGGTATTCCAAAAGCCCACTCCTTTCCCTATGTCCATTTACGACAACATCGCTTTTGGCGTGCGTTTGTATGAGCACCTCTCACATGCAGAAATGGACGAGCGTGTTGAGTGGGCGCTGACCAATGCCGCTTTGTGGAATGAAGTGAAAGACAAGCTGCATCAAAACGGAAATGGTTTATCGGGTGGACAGCAGCAACGTTTGTGTATAGCCCGTTGTATTGCCATTAAGCCTGAAGTTATTCTGCTGGATGAGCCTTGTTCCGCATTAGACCCCATCTCCACCGCTCGCATTGAAGAACTGGTGCACGAGATGAAGAAAGACTATACCGTTGTGATCGTGACGCACAATATGCAACAGGCTGCCCGTGTATCCGATTACACCGCATATATGTACTTAGGTGAATTGATTGAGCTTGACGATACGAGCAAAATCTTTACCAAGCCTGTTCAAAAAGCCACAGAAGATTACATCACCGGTAAGTTTGGCTAATTGTTGTTCATCCGTTAACGGGAAGCACTCAATAGTTTCTCGTTGATGGTGGTAGTGCACAAGATGACTTTGGACGTGAGGGACTGACGTATGTTAAAAATGTCAGCCTCCACGTCCTTTTTCATGCATGAAAGGTATTGTTTTGGCTAGAAAACTCATTGTTGGAAATTGGAAGCTCAACGGAAGCTTGCCAGAAAACCAAACGCTTCTGAAAGGTATGTTGGCAGCAACCCGCATCTCAGCACCTGAGCCCTCCGATGTTGAATGGGTGGTGTGCCCTCCTGCAATTTATCTCTCACAAGCTTCAGATCTGCTCTCCGGCAGTGTCATAGCCTTAGCGGGGCAGGATCTCTCGGATCAAGAAAAGGGTGCGTTTACGGGTGAAATTTCAGCAAACATGTTGCTCGAATTTAAATGCCGCTACGTCATCGTGGGCCACTCTGAACGTAGACAAAGATTTGCAGAATCGAGTCATTTGGTAGCAGCCAAGGCCATGGCTGCAATGAAGGCCGGATTGATACCCATTGTGTGTGTAGGTGAATCGCTTGCTGATCGTGAAACTGGATCAACATTTACAGTGCTGTCCTCGCAGCTCGATCCTTTACTCTCTTTGTTGAATCCCAAGACGCTGAAAGGGCTTGTGATTGCATATGAGCCGGTATGGGCGATCGGCACAGGAAGAAACGCAGATGGCAGCACTGCCCAAGAAGCCCATGCCTTCCTCCGGAATAAGCTCGCTCAGGTCGATTTGGCATGTGCGGCAGAGGTTTCAATCTTGTATGGGGGTAGCGTGAAAGCAGCGAATGCGTCAGAATATGCGGTTCAAAGTGATGTCGATGGAGTATTGGTCGGCGGTGCTTCCCTCGTAATTTCTGAGTTCCTTAGTATCAGCCAAGCTTTTCATGCCTAAGCTGCATAAACGGGCTCTTTCGGTAGCGTGAAGAATGATTGAAAATTTTATCTGGTTAGTGCATGTATTGGCAGCTGCCGGGGTGATTGGTCTAGTACTGATCCAGCAAGGTAAGGGTGCAGATGTGGGCGCAGCCTTTGGCACCGGATCTGCGGGTAGCTTGTTTGGATCTAGCGGTTCTGCTAATTTCTTAAGCCGATCTACTGCCATACTAGCCTCTGTATTTTTCGTGACTAGCTTAGCGTTGTCTTGGTTATCTGCCAGTCATGCGCATGGCGGAAGCGTGATGGAAAAAGCGGGTGCGACTATTCCTGCTGACCTATCCAAAACACCGAGTTTAGACTTGCCACCAGCAGTGGGAGCTTCGCGCTCACAAGAAATACCGATTTCATCCGCTCCAACGGGCGTCCCGGTGCCCGCTGGACCAACAAATAAATAAAAGTTTTAATGATCAAGGTTTAAAGTAATTGTCATCTCAATAACATGCCGATGTGGTGAAATTGGTAGACACGCCGTCTTGAGGGGGCGGTGGCGAAAGCCGTAGCAGTTCGAGTCTGCTCATCGGCACCATATTTATAAATGGGTCTGCGCTTGCGCGGGCCGCTGTGATTGATAACCTAAGCCCTGCGGCGCTTGCGCTAAAGGGTGCCTGATCAGAGAAAATCTGGCGGGTCCGGGACATACCCGGTCAATGGAAATGAGCCATGCTGCAAAATTATTTTCCGGTATTGCTGTTCATTCTTGTCGGCATTCTGGTGGGGGTGGGTCCTATACTGATTGGGCGGCTTATTGGGCCCCATCGACCTGATGCCGAAAAAAACTCCCCCTATGAATGCGGGTTTGAGGCGTTTGAAGACGCCCGCATGAAATTTGATGTGCGCTACTACCTAGTCGCCATCCTCTTCATCCTTTTTGATCTAGAAATTGCTTTCCTCTTTCCTTGGGCCGTTGTGTTGAGGGAAATAGGCTGGCCTGGCTTTATCGCGATGTTGATATTCCTTGGGATACTTGTAGTGGGCTTCATTTATGAATGGATGAAGGGCGCACTCGAGTGGGAGTAATCCCCCGCAATAATGATTAGCTGCAACGAATTGGAGACACCATGTCGATTGAAGGCGTAATGAGCGAAGGCTTCGTCACGGCGAAGCTAGACGCAGTAATTAACTGGACGCGCACAGGTTCTCTGTGGCCCATGACGTTTGGATTGGCTTGTTGTGCAGTGGAAATGATGCAGGCTGGGGCAGCGCGCTATGATCTTGACCGCTTTGGTATTGTGTTTCGGCCTAGTCCTCGTCAGTCTGATCTAATGATCGTCGCTGGAACACTGTGCAACAAAATGGCCCCGGCATTACGAAAGGTATATGACCAGATGGCTGAGCCCCGTTGGGTGATTTCAATGGGTAGTTGCGCCAATGGCGGAGGCTACTATCACTATAGTTATTCAGTTGTACGTGGTTGCGATCGTATCGTTCCTGTTGATGTTTATGTACCTGGCTGCCCACCTACAGCAGAAGCACTGCTATACGGCATCATCCAGTTGCAGAAAAAAATCCGCCGTACCAACACCATCGCACGGGCTGCTTAATGATGTCAGATCTGCACGAGCGACTTCTCATCGAAATTCAAGAGGCGATCCCCGGGATTGACTGCCAGTTGACCATTCAGCATGGTGAACTGAATATCAAGGCCAAATCACAAGATTGGATTCAGTTGTCTCAGGCCCTGCGTGATCATCCAAGTCTTCATTTTGAACAGCTCATTGATTTGTGTGGAGTAGATTGGTCTGAATATGCGGGCCATCCCTCTGACTCTCCCCGCTACGGTGTGGTGGTGCATTTATTGTCGATTAAAAATAATCAACGCCTTCGTCTCAAGGCATTCTGCCAGGACAATGACTACCCCATGATGCAGTCTTTGGTTGACATTTGGCCCAATGCTAACTGGTATGAACGCGAAGCTTTTGATGTGATGGGTATCGTTTTTGATGGCCACCCAGACCTTCGCCGCATCCTTACAGATTATGGATTTGTAGGCCATCCTTTCCGCAAAGATTTTCCCATCTCAGGCCATGTCGAGATGCGCTACGACGCAGAGCAGCAGCGCGTTATTTACCAACCCGTCAGTATTGAACCTCGCAATAATGTGCCTCGCATCGTCCGCGAAGAGCATTACGGCGACACCCAGGTCTGAGGCGTCGTATGGCAGAGATTAGAAACTACACGATGAATTTTGGGCCACAGCATCCTGCGGCTCACGGCGTTTTGCGCTTGGTTTTAGAATTAGATGGTGAAGTGATTGAGCGGGCAGACCCGCACATCGGTTTGCTCCATCGCGGCACGGAAAAGCTAGCTGAACAACGTACTTTCTTGCAGTCAGTGCCTTACATGGATCGTCTCGATTATGTCTCGATGATGTGTAATGAGCACGGATATGTGATGTCAATCGAGAAATTACTCGGTGTGGATGTGCCCATTCGTGCGCAATACATTCGTGTCATGTTTGACGAAATCACCCGCATTTTGAATCATTTGTTGTGGTTGGGTGCGCACGCGCTCGACGTGGGCGCAATGACCGTGTTTTTGTACGCCTTCCGGGAACGCGAAGATTTGATGGATTGCTATGAGACCGTGTCAGGTGCGCGCTTACATGCGGCTTATTACCGCCCAGGTGGGGTGTACCGTGATCTTCCCGATAGCATGCCCAAGCACTTGCAATTCAAGAAAGGTAACGATGGAAAGTTGAGTAGCTTAAACGCCAATCGCGAAGGCTCCTTACTCGACTTCATTGAAGACTTTACCAACCGATTCCCCGGTTATGTGGATGAGTACGAAACTTTGCTGACCGATAACCGCATCTGGAAACAGAGAACGGTAGGGATTGGGGTGGTTCCACCTGAGCGCGCAATGGCGTTAGGATTTACAGGCCCGATGCTGCGTGGATCTGGCGTGGAGTGGGATTTGCGTAAGAAGCAACCTTATGAAGTCTACGATAAGCTCGATTTCCAAATTCCGATTGGTTTAAATGGCGATTGTTATGATCGGTACTTGGTGCGCATTGAAGAATTCCGTCAATCCAACCGTATTATTCGTCAGTGCATTGAATGGCTTCGAAAAAACCCTGGTCCGGTGATTAGCGACAATCACAAACTCACCCCTCCTGCTCGTGAATCCATGAAAGGCAACATGGAATCGCTGATTCACCATTTTAAATTATTCACCGAAGGCTTCCATGTGCCTCCTGGCGAAGCCTATGCCGCCGTTGAGGCGCCCAAAGGTGAGTTTGGGGTGTATTTGATTTCCGATGGGGCGAACAAACCGTATCGATTAAAAATCCGTGCGCCTGGATTTCCGCATTTGGCTGCATTAGATGAAATGTCACGAGGTCATATGATTGCTGACGTCGTCGCAATCATAGGCACGCAAGATATCGTTTTTGGGGAAATTGACCGCTAATATGCTCAGTCAACATGCAAAAAGCCTCATTGATCATGAGGTCACCAAATACCCAGCAGACCGTAAGCAATCTGCTGTGATCGCAGCTTTGGCCATCGCACAGGATGAACACGGCTGGTTGTCGCCCGAGGTTATGCAGGCTGTCGCTGAGTACTTGGAAATGGCCCCCATGGCGGTATATGAGGTGGCATCTTTCTATGAGATGTTCAACATCAAACCCATGGGGCGGCATAAATTAACCTTGTGCACGAATTTGCCTTGCGCCTTGTCGGGTGCGCTCGATACTCAGAAATATTTGATGGATAAGCTGGGTATCGGTTTTAACGAAGTCACAGCTGATGGTCGCTTTAGCCTTAAAGAAGGCCAGTGTTTTGGTGCATGTGGTGATGCCCCCGTCTTACTGGTAAACAACAAAGCGATCCATTGCAAAATGTCGATTGCCGACGTGGATAAATTGCTAGAGGAACTCAAATGAACAATCAGGCAATCATGGGTGGCCTTGATGGCGATCGCACTTGGCGTTTAGCGGACTACGTGCAACGTGGCGGTTACGAAGCGCTGCGTAAAATTTTGACCAAACCCATGACGCCTGATGAAGTCGTTGCTGAGGTGAAATTATCTGGTCTGCGCGGTCGTGGGGGGGCGGGTTTTCCAACCGGAGTGAAGTGGGGCTTTATGCCCAAAAATTACTCAGGTGACAAATACGTGGTATGTAACTCAGATGAAGGTGAGCCCGGAACCTTCAAAGATCGCGACATTCTCAGATACAACCCGCATGCATTGATTGAAGGCATGATTATTGGCGCTTACGCCATGGGAGCAAAAGCTGGATATAACTACATTCACGGCGAAATTTGGTCAGTCTATGAACGCTGTGAAGAAGCCATCGAAGAAGCACGCGCAGCGGGCTATCTGGGTAGCAACATTATGGGTTCAGGCTTTGATTTCCAGTTGTACAACGCACACGGTTACGGGGCATACATTTGTGGTGAAGAGACTGCCTTGCTCGAATCCCTTGAAGGGAAAAAAGGTCAACCACGTTTTAAGCCCCCCTTCCCTGCGAGTTTTGGTTTATACGGTAAACCCACCACCATCAATAACACTGAGACCTTTGCATCCGTACCTTACATTATTCGTGAAGGCGGTCAGCATTTCCTGGAAATCGGCAAGCCTAATAATGGTGGTTGCAAGCTGTTTTCAGTTTCTGGGCATGTTGAACGCCCGGGTAATTTTGAAATACCGTTGGGAACTCCCTTTTCGGAATTGCTAGAAATGGCAGGTGGTATGCGCGGCGGCAAGAAATTGAAGGCGGTGATTCCCGGAGGTTCATCGGCTCCCGTATTGCCCGCAGAAATCATGATGAATACCAATATGGACTATGACTCCATCGCCAAAGCGGGTTCGATGTTGGGATCTGGTGCAGTCATCGTGATGGATGAAACGGTATGTATGGTAAAGGCTTTAGAGCGTTTATCTTATTTCTATCACGAAGAATCGTGTGGTCAATGTACGCCTTGCCGTGAAGGGACCGGATGGCTCTATCGCGTGATCCATCGCATCGAACACGGGCAAGGGCGTCCAGAGGATTTGGACTTATTGCTGAATGTGTCTGACAACATTTCTGGGCGCACTATTTGCGCGCTCGGCGATGCCGCAGCGATGCCTGTGAAGAGTTTTGTGACGCATTTCCGCTCTGAGTTCGAGTACCACATTCAGCATAAACGCTGCTTGGTGGGGTCAGGCTCCGTTCATAACCACGCAGAGGCCGCTTAAATCATGGCCTTGTTGAATATTGAAATCGACGGACAGCCAACACAGATTGAATCTGGACGCACCGTCATGGACGCTGCACGTCAGCTTAATATTGCGATTCCCCATTTCTGTTACCACAATAAATTATCCATCGCTGCGAACTGCCGTATGTGTTTGGTGCAGGTAGAAAAAGCGCCCAAACCTCTACCTGCATGCGCAACCCCCGTGTCCGAAGGGATGAAGGTCTTTACCCACTCAGAGTTCGCGGTGAAATCGCAAAAAGCGGTGATGGAGTTTCTCCTCGTCAACCACCCGCTTGACTGCCCAATTTGTGATCAAGGCGGCGAATGCCAATTACAAGATCTGGCAGTGGGTTATGGGGGGAGTGATTCGCGTTTTCAAGAAGAGAAGCGAGTGGTGGCCAATAAAGATCTCGGTCCCCTGATCTCAACCGACATGACCCGATGCATTCACTGCACCCGCTGCGTCCGCTATGGCGAAGAGATTGCAGGCATTATGGAATTAGGCATGGGGGGGAGAGGAGAGCATTCCGAGATCATGGCCTTCATGGGTCAAACAGTGGATTCCGAAGTCTCTGGAAACGCGATTGACCTCTGCCCTGTAGGCGCGTTGACCAGTAAGCCTTTCCGTTTTTCGGCGCGAACATGGGAACTGCGTCGCAACCGTTCTATTAGCCCGCACTGCAGCTTGGGTTCTAATTTGGTGGTTCAATCCAAAGCAGATCGCGTCATGCGCGTGCTGCCCGGGATCAACGAAGAATTAAATGAATGTTGGTTGTCGGATAAAGATCGTTTTTCCTACGAAGCACTGGGTGCCGAAGATCGTGCCCAGAAACCGATGATCAAACGTAATGGACAGTGGAACGAAAGTACCTGGCAAGATGCATTGGACTTTGCGGTTGAGGGATTGCGTCAGGCTTTGCGCTCTGCGGCAGGCCCGGATGCGATCGCCGCGTTGGCAAGCCCACATCAGACATTAGAAGAACTGTATTTGCTACAGGCCTTGGTACGCGGTCTGGGTAGCGGTAACGTTGACCATCGCTTAAACCAAACTGATTTCCGCCTAGATTCTTCTCTGCAAGGTTCGCCTTGGTTAGGCATGTCAGTTGCACAGTTACCGCAACTCAACGCGTGTGTATTGATCGGTTCTAGTGTGCGTAAAGATCATCCCTTAATCGCGGTTCGTTTGCGTCAAGCCGTCCGTAAAGGCGCAAAGCTGCACATGATTCATATTGCAGATGATGATCTGGCAATGAAGAAAGCGGCGTCATTGTTTGTAAAACCCTCTGAGATGCCTAAGGCCTTGGCGGAGGTACTCGTGGCTGCTGCCCAGCAACTCGGAACGCGCCTGCCAGCTTCTTTCGGTATAGAACAGGTCCAAGCCTCGGCAGAAGCGCAAGCGATTGCAGCAAGTTTGATCGCAGGTGAGCATACAGCCGTGATGTTGGGGAATTTTGCGCAGCACCATCCTGAGTTCAGCCAATTGTATGTTCTTGGAGAAGAGCTTGCGCGCCTCACCCAGTCTACCTTCGGTGTCATTGGCGAAGCCGCAAATAGTGTGGGTGCAAATATCGCAGGTGCGGTGCCTAGCCATGGCCCTTTTGGTGCAGAAGCGATTCAAGGTAAGCCTGCGAGTGAGCTGATTGCGCAGGGACGCCAAGCCTACATTTTATTGGGTACCGAGCCCGATCTGGATTCTGCTAATGGAGCCGCGGTCCGCTTGGCGATGCGCGAAGCACAGTGTGTGATTGCAATGACCAGCTTCACTTCGCAGGTGATGGAGTATGCAGATGTGATTCTGCCCATCGCCCCATTTAGTGAAACAGCCGGCAGTTATGTCAATACTGAAGGGCGCCTTCAGTCATTTACTGCTGCGGTTAAACCGCTAGGTGAGTCCCGTCCTGCTTGGAAGGTATTGCGCGTGCTTGCAAATCTGTTCGCGCTCCCAGGTTTTGACTTTGAGGATATGGATGGACTTCGTGATTCGATGGGTGGCGATCTAGTGGAGCGTAGCCGTCGTTATGCGTTTAATCCCCTCACTGCGCATCACACCGAAGTATTACCACCGGTACCTAACGGTCTGATGCCTGGCCATTACCTTGAGCGTGCAACAGAAACGCCCATTTATCGAGCCGATGCGGTTGTTCGTCGCTCACCCTCATTGCAGATTCGGACTGACGCTTGGAAAGCAAGTGTGGTCATGCATCCCGATACAGCCAAGTCTTTACATGTGCAAGCCGGAGATCAGGTTCGCGTTAAACATCTTGATGCCTTTGCCGATCTTCCTGTAATGACAGACGCAGGGCTGGTGACGGGGGTCGCGCGCATTCCTGCCGCATGGCCTGAAACTTCTTCTCTTGGCGTGACCTCAGGCGCCGTTACTATTGAGCGTTTAGTTTAATGCGCAACGTTGACCAATCTTACTTGGAGTGCGCTCGTTATGTCTGAGATACAGGCGTTTTTTGGCCCTGCCTGGCCCTTGGTTTGGGCTTTATTTCGCATTGTTTTAATTGTTCTCCCCTTACTTGGTGCGGTGGCTTACCTCACCTTGGCCGAACGTAAAGTGATTGGCTACATGCAAGTGAGAAATGGTCCTAATCGAGTGGGACCGATGGGTTTGCTGCAACCCATCGCCGATGCATTGAAGTTGATGACCAAAGAAATCGTTGTCCCGAGTGATGCAAACAGCTTCTTGTTTGTATTAGCTCCTGTACTGATCATCATGCCAGCGATGGCCGCTTGGTCAGTCCTGCCATTCTCGCCCGAGCTGGTATTAGCTAATGTCGACGCTGGGTTGCTCTTCATCATGGCGATCACTTCCATGGGGGTATATGGTGTGGTGGTAGCAGGATGGGCTTCAAACTCTAAATATGCTTTCTTGGGTGCAATGCGATCTGCAGCCCAAATTGTGGCTTATGAAATTGCGATGGGTTTTGCTCTGGTTGGGGTTTTGGTGATGTCACACAGCCTCAATCTTGTCGAAATTGTTCGTCAACAGGAGGGTATGCTGGGTTTCCTTCAATGGAACTGGCTGCCCTTATTTCCTTTATTCGTGGTGTACTTCATCTCTGGCTTGGCAGAGACCAACCGTGCCCCGTTTGACGTTGCCGAAGGTGAATCAGAAATCGTTGCCGGGTTTCATGTGGAATACTCTGGCATGACGTTTGCAGTATTTTTCTTGGCCGAATACGCCAATATGATTTTGATTTCAGCCTTGACCAGTATCTTGTTCTTAGGTGGGTGGCTTGCACCGTTTTCCTTCCTGCCCTCAGGCATGATTTGGTTGCTTCTCAAAACGGCGTGTGTCTTGTTCTTGTTTTTGTGGTGCCGCGCTACCTTCCCACGTTACCGATACGACCAAATTATGCGTTTGGGTTGGAAAGTTCTGATTCCGGTTTCACTGGTCTGGTTGCTTGTCGTTGCCCTGCTCATGCAAGCGCCCCTTCGCCAACTCCCGATTATCAATATCTGGTTCCACTAAGGACATATCCATGGGTGCCATTAAAGAATTTATTGGAAGTTTAATGCTGAGTGAGTTGCTGAAGGGTATGCAACTGACTGGTAAAAACTTTTTCGCTCGAAAGATCACCATTCAATATCCCGAAGAAAAAACACCTCAGTCGCCTCGCTTTCGGGGATTACACGCCTTGCGTCGCTATCCCAATGGTGAAGAGCGCTGCATCGCATGCAAATTGTGTGAAGCCGTGTGCCCAGCACTCGCTATCACAATCGAATCCGAAAAGCGCGCAGATGGCTCGCGTCGCACTACACGTTACGACATTGATCTGACTAAATGCATTTTTTGCGGATTCTGCGAAGAATCCTGTCCTGTGGACTCAATTGTCGAGACTCGCCACTTTGAATACCACGGTGAAAAGCGCGGTGATCTTTACTACACCAAGCCTATGCTTTTAGCGGTGGGTGACAAACTTGAAGAGCAAATAGCGCGCGATCGTGCATCTGATGCTGCTTACCGTTGAACGCTGTATCTCAGAAGAAAAACCGGAGAGCTGAACCCTGATGGAATTCTCGACTTTTGTTTTCTACGCTTTTGCGACGCTACTCCTGTCGGGAGGAATTGGCGTAATTTTGGCTCGTAACCCTGTGCATGCTGCTTTATTCCTGGTGCTTGCCTTCTTTTCGGGTTCAGGGCTTTGGATGTTGCTCGAAGCCGAATTCCTTGCGATTAGTTTGGTGCTGGTCTATGTGGGCGCGGTAATGGTGTTATTCCTATTTGTAGTGATGATGCTAGATATCAATCTAGATCAGCTGCGTGAGGGTTTTTGGAAATATTTTCCTTTAGGTGGTCTGGTTGCGTTGCTGATGGTGGGAGAGTTGGTGTTATCGGTGATGACGCCT
>Ga0136644_10000695_pt1 | contig 26811 bp, 17 predicted proteins | sample C_130820_EF_Meta_FD_94780 | JGI IMG/M metagenome (GOLD analysis project Ga0136644, IMG submission 94780) | Freshwater microbial communities from Lake Croche, Canada to study carbon cycling - C_130820_EF_MetaG (v2) (version 2) | ecosystem: Environmental > Aquatic > Freshwater > Lake | place...
AATGGCATGAAAAAAATAGGGGCTCAAATTTGTGCAGCTTTAAGGCCATTAGAACTCCGGAAAGTCCTTCCAGTTCTCGGGTGCGATCCACAGGCCGCGCACCCACTCCTTCTTCGCGGCCTCAGGGCGCTCATGCATCTTCTCCAGCTTGTCCGGTGAAGCAGTTGCGCCATCGATCGCATCAGGATCGGTGGCCAGAATGCGCTTACCCACAGGGCTGTCGCGGCGCGCCTCCAGGATACCGCACCAGGTCGTCCAGGGCGGCTGGGACGGCGTGACGTCCTTCATCTTATAGGTAAAGGCGGGATTGTCGCTCTTGTCCTTCGGATCATAGACGCGCACACTCATGCGGCTGTAGTCAATAATCTTCAGGTCCTTCTTGTCAATCACGGGCACCTCAACCTTAGGGGCAGGCATCTCTGGAAGGTAGTGGTTCGGTACCGGCACTTGGCAAAAAATCCGGGTTCAATTTTGCCCGGCGCGGCCTAAAAGTCCGCGCCCATCGAGAATGTCATGTCCTCGCGCTTCTTGCCCACCGAACCCTTACCATAGGTCGTCACACGCTTCTCGAAGAAGTTGTCCTTGTTCTCCAGGGAAATCCGCTCCATAAAATCGAAGGGGTTCGCCGCCGAATAGATCTTCGGGTAGCCGAGTTGGAGCGAGAGCCGATCCGCCACGAACTCGATGTACTGCGACATCAGCTTCGCGTTCATCCCGATCAGCTCGCACGGCAGCGCCTTCGTAATAAAGTGCTTCTCGATCTTCACGGCCTCGCGAATCAGCTTGTGCGCCTTCGCCTTCGACAACCGATTCACGATCTTCGAATACAAGAGGCAGGCGAAATCCGTGTGAATGCCCTCGTCGCGCGCAATGAATTCATTGGAGACGGTGAGGCCAGGCATGACGCCGCGCTGCTTCAGCCAGAAGATGGCACAGAATGCCCCGCTAAAGAAGATGCCCTCGATCGCCGCGAAGGCAATGAGGCGCGTGCCAAAGTCCGCCTCCTTCGACTCGATCCACTGCATCGCCCAGTCCGCCTTCTTCTTCACGCTCGGAATCGTCTGAATCGCATTCAGGAGATCGGCCTTTTCCTTGGAATCCGTGATATAGGTGTCGATCAGCAGCGAATAGGTTTCGGAGTGCACCGACTCCAGCAGATTCTGGCAGGCGTAGAAGAACTTCGCCTCGGGCCACTGCACCTCGTGACTGAAGCGCATCGCCAGATTCTCCATCACGATGCCGTCGGAGCCGGCAAAGAAGCCGAGGATGTTCTTGATGAAGTGGCGCTCATTCTCCGTCAGCTTCTCCCAGTGCCCCATGTCCTTACTGAGGTCAATCTCCTCCGGAGTCCAAAAGACGGCCATGTGCTGCTTGTACTTGGCCCACAGGTCCGGGTGCTGAATAGGAAAGACGACGAAGCGGTCTTCTGATGGGGTGAGCATCGGCTCAGGTAGCACGATGGTCACGGAGGCCGAGATGTCCTCGGACGTGCTAGTTTTCAAGGTCTCTACGACGGCATTGATGTCAAGCGGCGGGGGCTGCGCCGCAACGGCCTCGAGAGAGTTGCCGGCGCTCGCCTTACGGGAACGCAGTGGCGGGGATCCGCCAGGAGTCTTGGAACGTGTCGGCTTCGTCTGGGTGGCCTGAGTTAAGGAAACGGGCTCCGACATCCGGGAAGTGCTGTATTTGGGGGGGAGAAAGGATTGGTAAAAAGGGATATGTGGGTAGTTTATGACAATTTTATGAGGAGTGTTGGCACTTAGACAGCATCTAGAGATCCCGTCTGAGGCACAGGAACCGCGGGAAACCGGCGATCGGCGTCTGCCAACTTCACCGGATCCTGCACAGTCTTATCGGCATTCCAGCGGACGATAATCAGGTACCGCAGGGTCGTGGAATCCGTGGCGACCTTGTAGCAGGGGATGAAGGTGCGCCAGGCTACTGCCTCAGCCGCCCCGCCACCATACTGTGACGGCACCTTCTTGAGGGCCTCGAGCAGCGTGACGACCCCCTTCGCACGGTTGAGCGAGGTCTCGTAGAAGCCATTCGCATTCATGCTCCTAACATCGGGTTTCCGGAACGCGTAGCCCATGACCTCACAGAAGCCGCGCGCCGCCGCCTCATCCCGAAAGAGACGGAAGGTGTTGGGGTCGACCTCGTGGTTCTTTGGCGGCGGCTGGGCCGCGGCGACAATGGCGGCGGCCTTCGTCTGCGCCTGCAGAGCCGAGTTGGAGCCCACGATGATGTTACGCTGATCCACCGTCTGGTTATGGATCTTCACCATGCGGGCCGTATCAGGATGCATCCAATAGTGGATCTCGCCCGGATACTGGGGGCACTGGGCCATGATGGCCGCGCCACGCCCCGTCTTCTGGGTCGCCCGCGACTTGTCATCGATCTTTCCAAGGATAAGGTCAGTCCAGATCAAGCCCTTGACGCCGTCAGTATGAACAGCCCCCTCCTTGCCATCGATGATCTTGGGCTTCGACCCAAGCCGCGGCGCGTAGTTGAAGGAGAGGCCGCGATCGATCTTGCGGCGACCAATAATGACCGCCGGCTTGTCATAGAGTCCATTGGATTCAAAGATATAGAAGAGGAGTTCGTTGAAGCGCTTGCCCTTCGTCTTATAGACGGTTGTGCTCAGAGCGCCGGCCGCTGTGCGACGATAAAGCTTGATGCCCGTCTGATTGTAGGTCAGGGCATAGAAGCCAATGGCCAAGCACTGAAGGGCAAAGATCTCCATCTGGGTCACGCGGCCGTCCGAGTTGATAATCGTCTTCGTCATGTAAAGAGTGCCGTCGCGAAGGCGAATGGCGCGCTTGAAATGCGCGGCGTTCTCCGTGAGCAGCTTCAGCGCCGTCGCATTATTCGACTCACGGCGGTCGATCTCCATAGGGTGCACAACTGCCTCTGGTAAATGAAGAGCGCGGTAACTCGCCTCATCGGCGGGATCGATGGCCTCCTGCTGCTGGTGGGCATTGGCGCACTCCGGATACTCCTCATCGAGAAGAGAACCCTCCGTCGCACTCACCCAGCCGACGCGATGCAGGGCCGTCGTGTCATCAACGAGGTAGGGCTTCAAGATCTCTCTGAGCACAGGATAGACCGCATCGGCCTCATCGAAGAGATCTCCGTGGCGGAGAGCCGACTTAGTTGCTAGAACCTTATTCAAGATATGCGAGTGCAGAGTCGCAACCTTTGTGCCCTGCTTCGCATTCGCGAGCGCCAGAATGATCGGAATCTTGTACTGCATATTGAATTCGTAGGCGTCGATGTAGTGCACAATGTTCTGCACGGTATCCTTGCTGTTCGATGAAAGGAGAAAGGGGTGGAAGCCCTCCTCCGTTAGGCGATCCTTCATGGCGTCCAGAGACTGCTGGGCGAGATCCTTCGAGTTGTCCAGATAAAGGAAGCCGACGATTCGCTCCGGCCAGGTCATCCAGGTCTTAATCTCCTTGCAGATGAGCCCCAGCTTCCCCTTCTGCGTATTAAACACGATGAAGAAGGCCTGCGGATTCTCACTCAGATAGACGAGAATCCGCTTCTTGATCGGGCAATCCAGGTGATGGAAGTTGGCCCACTTGAGCCCGTCGCGCGCCTTGTAGAGAACACGGTCACCCTCCTTGAGAGCGATCAGCAGATTCACGCTCTCGAGTTCCTCGACGTGGTTGCAGAAGGCCTCTCGATCCGTATCCGTGCCCTCCGGATAGCAGTCCTCGAAGAGCTCTTCGAAATCGGCCACGTCCTGGTTTGCCATTTTATGTTTTGGCGGTTCGAATAAAAATACGGCTGTAATTTTATTCGAATCGATGGGAAGTTTTTGGATTTAGCGGCGGCCGAGAGCGGCGTGAAGAGGATTAATGGTTGAATGATTCTTGTGATGCGCGTTGCGCGTTTTATGCGACGATGGCTTTGCCAACTCTCTCAGTGTCTTGCACATCTCTTCTGAATCACCCTCCATCGTAGTATTACCAACCTTTACGCGACAATGTGCGCCACCGCGCTGTCTTGTTCTGCGCCGGGCAGATCGCTTGAGGCGCTTGGTTATGCTTCTGTTTACGCGACGCATTCCCCCCTTCTTATGAACGCATTTAGCCGGCTTTATATAATATGGATCAGCATTGCTGCTGCAGTATTCGTGCTCATGCCCAGTACGTTCGTTGTGAAACAATACACATAATTTATTACCCTGCACTTGATATGTGTCTATATAACCTAAATGATCTGAACCACCCCTATTCAGACTCTTTTGTCCATCAAAGCATAATGGATTCGGGTCATTCTCATTAATCAATCCTTCTTCTTCAAGTTCTGGTACCAGCTTATGCAAAGCGGCTATCTGTGCCATATCTATACTACACTCAGACTATTTGTCAGAGTATGAGATTCTTGAATAAGACACCCTTTCCCATTCACAAAGTCCATATGCTTTTTACTGGTCGCATGAATCCGGCGATTGCTATCAGTAAAGGCTGCCGCAGTCCATGTCTTACCGCACTCACAGGGCGGCACCACGGTCTCTGGCATAAAGTCTCGAATGGATTTCTGGACTTCCGATGAACGGCGCGCCACAAGAGTCGCCAAGTCCTCAACTGGTTCCGTAAGATCTACGACAGGGCTGGGCACATACTCTTGGACATTCGCGTAAAACTCCTTTACCGCCGGATGTGCCTTGAACGCCTTCGCCGCGATTTCATAGATGAACAGGGACTCCAGGCTTCGCACGCGACTCAACGCAACATAGGCCTGGCCGTATTCAAAGGTGGAAGGCCCTACATCGATAAGCGCTGAATCCAGAGACGCACCCTGGGCCTTGTGAATGGTCAAGGCGTATGCGAGACGCAAAGGAATCTGTTCGCGTGAGACCTTCTCCTCCGCCTTCTCCGCATCCGAGTCCCAGTTGGTCGGACAGATTTTCACAGGATGCTGTGGCCCATTCAGAAACTTCACCATCGGATAGCCATCGTGGGCGAACTCAGTAATAATGCCACGCGATCCATTCACCAGCCCCTCGATAGGACACTTGGTTGGCTTTCCATTCTTATCCGTGTCATCACGAAAGGGCTGCTTCAAGAGCATCACCTGGGCGCGGACCTTCAGCTTCAGAGTCACCTCATAGGACGCATCGCGATCGAGCTTTTCGACCGCCCATTGCACGGCCTGCGCCGGCATCCTGGGGTGCGAGGTCGTGGTGGCCTTGAAGAAGTGCTCCTCACCCGGCAGCTTCGCGAGCTGATTCTCGTTGATCGCATTCACGTCATTGTTCTTCGTGAAGAGCAGCGTCGGCTTGATCTCTTGGCGCTTCCAGTCCATGGTCTTGCGGGTCTCCAGAGTCGCGTAGGATTCGGGGCTGAGATCACCAGTGCGCGCCTCGTTCAGAATCTGCTGAAACAGAGGATCCTTCTGCCTGAGAATCTGGGTCAGCTGGACTGTCTTGGTGGGCCAAAGAGGACTCATGAAAGCAAAGGGTGCGGTGGAGCCAGAGATTTCTTTGGATACCGGTGGAAGCTGATAGAAGTCGCCCACGAAGACCATCTGGAGGCCACCGAAGGGCTTATCGATTTTGCGAATACGGCGGCCCACGAGGTCCAGGAGATCCATGAGGGCAGGCGTCAGCATGGAGACCTCGTCAATAATCAGACAGTCCGTTTGGCGCCACCGCTTCTTCCGCTTTCCGTCCTTCACGATGGCCTCAATAATCACCTCCGGATTGCCGCGTCCGAGGCCAATGCCGGCCCAGGAATGCAGAGTCTTCGCATACGGTCCGATCAGAAGCGCGGCGCAGCCTGTCATGGCCGTGATAGCCAGAGTCTTCTTTGAGGCCGCATAGACGTTGTGGAGTGTTTGGAGCAGGAAGGATTTGCCGACGCCGCCTGGGCCCGTAATAAAGCAGCTGCTTCCTTCTAGAACGGTGTCCGCGGCTCGGCGCTGTTCCTCATTGAGTGCGTCCATGTGCCTATAAGGCAGGTGGATGCACTTATTAATTTTGGGACTTTACACTAGATAAAATGCCGCCTAAACCAAAGCAGCGAACTAGAAAAAGAATGTCTAAGATTTCTTGGAATGGAGTTCTTTACACAAAAAACTTGTTTTTAACTACGATGCATAGGGAAAACCCAGACGTTGTCTATTGGAGAATGAAGGGTGATAAGATAGTCACTCCAGGCAAAATCAAAAAGACTGATCTCGAGGGCTGGATGCAGTTTTCGGGTGCACATTTTGTTTAGTATAAATAGAATGTCTAACAATACTGCGAATGGAAAAAGGCGTTGGGCGCATGCTATGAAGATTATGCTTGAAAAGCCCCCCTCAGGCCTTTCCGAAGGTGAGCTGGAGGAGTTTAAGCGTGAACAACTTCGCAGGGCCTATGCCGCAGTCAATACACACCCGCACGTCACGCATGTAAATAATAACGGGACGCGTAAGGCACATGGGAATAACGGCTCAAAGAAGAATAATGGTTCAAAGAAGTTGAATAATGGCACAAAGAGAGTGAAAAAGTGGGCGCCTGTTGCCACCCGCAGTCGCGTGGGAATCTAAACAAATAGCGTAGGAACCTTCGCAATCACCTCATAGATACTGAGACGCTGCTGGCCTTGCCAAAGCATATCAGCATCCTGTTTACGAAAGGTCAGCATCCGTGACTCATAGTCAAGGCTCTGGGCTGCTGCAAAGATCGCTGAAGACAGCTCATCGATCGTGGGCGTCTCAGGCAACCGATGCTTGTAGCACCAGGCCTTCACGGCCGGATTGGGCCTCAGAGGTTCCTGCATCCAAACCACCGTCTCCGCCTTGGCCCGTTGATAAAGGCTCAGCACGGCGTCATCGATCTTTTCGGAGGCCTTTACGAGCTGCTCCATCTGTGTAATAAGCCCCGACATGACATCGCCCACCGACTCCGTATCAGAGTCATCATCTAAATCTAAGGAAGGAGGCGAGTCCTCCTTCTTTGCTGCCCCGAGTACTGGTGTGATCATGATACGAATACGCATTTCCCTACAATAGGGCAATTTTACCTTTGCGCCAATGACTTCGCTAAAACGCTAATAGGCTCATGATACTCTATAATGGCCGCGTTACATGGTGTGCCAGCCATTGGCTCCATGCTGAAAATCAGGTGCGCCGGAAGACACAGGGCGTTTCCTTTGCTCAAAATAATGTCGAGGAACTTGAGGTCGGCGACGAGCGGCGTGTCATCCGACGTCAAGGAACTCGGTATGCGGTTTTCCCAGGCGGCCGGTAAGAAGACCTCCGAGCTCTTTGACAATAGGCTGACCAGATAGGATCCCTCCGTCGGTAAAAGACAGGTATAAAGAGCCGTTGATCGATTCATTCCGAGACCTCCGATCAAGGCCTCCGTCTTCAAGGAACCCACTATAGGAGCGATCCACGAATACTCTTGAAACATGGGGAGCCAGGTGTGATTGGCCCACACGGTCATCGACAGACGTTCGGCGAGTTCCTCGCGTTCTGACGGTGTGAGAGGCGTGCCCTGTAAGGCCGCCTTTACAGGAAGAGGCTCCAGCCGCGTGCTTTTCAACAAGGCCTCCTCTGTGAGCCCCTTGGGCGCCTGGACTCCACGAATCACGATGGGCTGGCGTTCCTCTAAGAGACTGGAGAACTGGGCCTCGACTTGGGCCTGTTCCAGCTGTAGGATCGTGAGGTCTGATTGTCTGTGCATATAAAACATGACAACTATCAAAAATATAACGGCTATAAGCCCTATGATGAAGATCATAATCACTCTCCTTTTACGTCAGGCACTTTCGCGTGTCGTTTCGCCGCGCGTCTCGTCCGATTGTGGTTCGACCGGCTCGGGGTGATCGCACGGGCCACGCCATTTCGAAGTGTGCGACGATAGTTCATCGCGGCTTTGGCTGTAAGTGGAGCAGGGACAGGGGTAGGCACAGGCACAGGCACAGGCGCAGAAACAACAAGCATATCATCCGGTATAGACTCAACTTCCAGCTCAAACTCCGACTCCGACTCAGACTCCACCTTCCGCGAATACTCAATCAGATATTGAATGAGCGCCGTACACTTCTCTACCGGCATGACATCGCCATCCTCAGTGTCCGTAGGGAAAATAAGTAGCTCCTTATTGGCAAGCCATTCGTCGAACGTCCTATAAATCCCCTCATCGAGAAAGTCCGACATCTCGTTCTGCACCTCCTCGTTCTCGTCCATGAGAGCAGCATCCAGATATAAAAGGATATCCGTGCACAACCTATTGTAGTCATCGAGGCTCGAATGGACGTCCTGGATATTATCCGGGGTCAGCCACTTCACAGCGTTCGCCAGACCCTCTGGAGCATATTTCTCAACAAACTCGAGCATATCCGTCCAGATATAATCCTTGAGAGCGGCGTCCGAGGCATCCGCCAAATGCCGTATACAGAATCGGCGAAATGACCACAGAATAACCTGCGGAATGAGGGCCGCCCATGGCGTCTTGGGCGCAGGGCCCAACAGAGTTTTGAGCTGTTCGAGTTTATCCATTGCTTACTATCAGTGCGCAATGCTTAAACCGGGGAAATTTGACGCTTCACGGCGGCTGTTTGAGCGGCATGCAACTCTCAGACGCTCCCTGCTGGGGCGCCTTTACCTTCGAATGGCTTAACCGTACAATCTATATTCCACAGCATCTGAATAACGTAGCGCGCTATAAACCCGATCGCTTCTGGAACTGGCTTCTTGAACAGAATCCCTACGATTACTATATTCATTTAACGTACCAGCATATTGTGGATGAAGAGCAGCATTAAAAAGGCGCCCCCATGAACGCGGGATTCATATCAGCCATTTTTGACGCCGATATACTTTGGGCGGGAGGAGCACCCTTCACAGGCTTCCCCATGAGCTTATAGCGGTCCTGCTTCGTGGCATTGTTGAACATGTAGTCAGAAGCCATCGCGACATTCATCGAGTCAGCCGCCGCTCTGCAATCGTAGGGTCCAGAGCGCACAAGGGCTCTCGGAAACGCCACCTCACTGATGCGACTCGGGTCCGAGGGCGTAGAGCGCTTAGGCACCAGCTTCTGTGAGTCATACATGTCGCTGCGCAGCGTGGGCTCCCACTGCTTCTGATCACAAGTGCCTAGAGGGCGATCAAGGCGCCTCAGCTCCGACTCATTGCCAATCGCCTTCGAGTAGAGCTCATAGGGAGCCCGAGAGCCGCCCGGAGGAAGCACGATGTTCGGATTCACGTGGGGCGCGGCATCATTGTCGCCGGCCGTGGTGTATTCCATACAAATGCGCGTCCAGGGGCGAGGATCCGTGGGCATAGAGACATGCCCATCCGGCAGCGTGCGCTTCAAGATCTGAGTCGCGTCCCAGTGCGACTGGAGACAAACGGGCGGGAAAAAGGGCGTTGGGCCCTCCGATCCAAGAGGCTGTGTGTGAAGCGGCGATCCGCCGGCCGTCGGAAAGTTTGATGGGAGTTCGTTTTGACCTACGTTCATTCCTATCTGGGGTTTAGCTTTGCAGCGCCGCCCCAATAGGATACACCCAAGGCATCTTCGGAATCTCCACCACCTCCATTTTTTCGACAATCTGTATCACCATATTCCATTCGCAATCACTGTTATCAATCTGCGTCTCCGTCGCATCGAGCCACTGAAAGGTGAGCTTATCCATTCGACCGAGAGGTGGTGAAAAGGCCACAGGATTACTGATGAGCGTCTGCGCGTAGCTGCCGAAGTTCGCCAAAAGCAGCTTTGCGTGAAAGGCCTTCGTCGAGCCCGTCGGCTCATTCGTCAAGGAAAGATTCTCTTTCGAACCAGAATCAATACGATTCATATCATATTCAGGGTTTAACCGGAGATTGATATAATCATCCAAAATCTTAAAGAATGAGGGTGAGATATGCACCGTCGAATAGGGAGTATCTACATTGTCATAGCCGAGATTCCATCCGAGCCCCCAGTTATCTTCCTGTTTTGCGTAGGCGCCCGTCAACGACGACTTCCATAGAATGGAAAAGGTGAGTGGATCCGTGTACCTCTGCCGGGCCTGGGCCGTCGTTGGAAGAATATATTGCAGGTCCGTCTGAATGAAGCTATTCATATTCGATGTCACTGTCTCGTTAATAGTCTTTACTTGCTGCACCTGACTATTGTACGTAGCATATAGACTGGTGAATCGGTTATAGAAGTCTCCAAAGCCCGTGATATTCGAGAAGTTCGAGCCATTAAACCCCTGAATGATGTTCTCCCCAAAGGTGATCGTGGACAGAATAAAGTTCGAGTTGAATCCGGTCAGCAGCGCATGATAATCCGGTGAAAAGAGGTTTGAACTTGTGGCTGCGATCGCCACTTCGCTACTCAGATCCGACAGCTTCACGTATCCGAAGTCATATAGATTAGGAAGACTGCATCGTAAAAGCACCTGGGATTTCTCTGTCGGCGTATAGTTTCTAAGGGTGGTATAATAGGTGACGCCAGGCTCCAAAGGTACTGAAAAGATATCGCCATTGAACACCTGTCCAGAAAACCGGTAGTCGGCTACCAAAAAGTTGCTCGATGACTCCTGGCCCCACTTGCCACTTCCCAAATCCTTCTCGAGGTTTTCACTGGAGTCGTATACCGTAACGGCCGTATGCGGATATTCTGGATATTCGATATGGCTTCGATCCTGGGTGAAGCTAAAGTTGTTCGCGACGTGCGTGAAGACAATACGCTGCGTTGGATAAAAGATTTGCCAGGCCGGCGTAATCGCCTTCGGAGCGTCATAGAAGTTGTTCCGATTCGCATACAGTTTATTGCCCGCTAGAGCCCATCGGCCACCACCCGAGCCCTGGTATAAGTATGTAGGCGCTACTGGAAACGTGAAGGCCGATGGGCTTGTAAAGGCAGTCGAGCCGTTGATAGAGGTCACTTGGAATAGTTTTTTGAACCCGGGTTTCAAGAAAAAGAGTTCATCCTTAAATGGTTGTCTCGCTACGATCGGGTTTGTATAAGGTCCACCAGATAGATCAACCACCGTCGTTAAAGCATATCCGATGCCGACGGTGGCCACGTACTGGCCTGACGCATCTCCTGGCAACGTCGGATCCACATAGATATATTGACTGATGACCCCATTTATCACCGGATACAGATAGAACTGACCATCCGAGTTCTTTGGGCCCTGGCGCGTAATCAGAGACTGGTTGCCCCGTGGGAGCAAAATAAGAGTCGGATCTGTATTTGTTGCAGTAGGAACACTGTAGGCCGCTAACAGGGTCTCGTTCATCATCGTCATCGTAAAGCCTCCCGCATTATTGTAGGTCATGTTAACCAGCTGAACTTCGGTGAAGTTGGTAGGGCTTACAAAGGTTGGAGATGATCTTACACGACCCGTCGCCGGCTCCATAATCTGAAGAATGAGCGTGGCGCTATCGCGTATGTAGAAGGCGAAGGCGTACTGGGTTTCGTTCGCGGCCACGCCAATATAATCCGCATTCGGCCCAGGGCTCAACTGATCCAGAGTGATCTGATAGGACTCATAGAAGGTGCGTTCCGTCGGCGAATACCCATAAATGTGAAAGACTGAATCGGCAGTTAGAATGTAGCCGCTGACATCAAAGACTGGATTCATGAAGGTGGTCGGCGTAGACCACGGCTGCATCGAGTTCGGATCACTCAAAAAGGGAAAGGGTTTCATATAATGCAAGACTGTTGTGCCAATCGGCATAGAGAGCTCATATTTCGACTGTGTGATATCGAAGCCCTGGGGTGGCCCACCTGGGCCACTTGGGTTTGCGGAAATAGGTACAAGAACCTCTGTACTCACGGCGGTTCCGTCAAGATAAGCGGCAGAAACATCAACAGGGCTATTGTTCACGAGAGGGTAGGGAACCAGGGATCCAAGAAGGCCCTGATACGGGAGGATCTGGCCCGCCGCATCGAAAGGAACCAGCGTATAAATGGCCTTCGGATCTGAGTTGAATTGCCCACGAATCTGCGAATACCCATAGACATTGTCGTTCGAAAATCCAGGGTCAGCCACGTATTCGTAAAAGGTGCCGCCGCCCGCGCCGAATCCGAAACTGAGATTGGAGCCATCATAGGTGGTGACCTTCGACTGCTGGAGCACGGCAATCGAGCTCGTCAAATGCACGTCGGCAGCGAAATCCGGAAGTTCACCGGCGTTAAAGATGCCGAGATATTTGATTCCGCGATTGGTATCGATTGCGGGGTCGCTTGTTTTATAGGCACTCGCCAACATGACTCGCTCGGCAGTCCAAACACCCTGCTGGGGCACGAAGGAAATACCCATGACGCCGTCACCGAACTGGAGAGCGGCGTTAGATCCGCCATACGTGTAGCCACCAATAGGCCGCGTGGTAATGCTTGACGTGAACGGCGGAATGAGATCAGGGGCAATAATGTCGTCAGAGAGCATCGGTGCCTGGTTCTCCGAGTTCGGCAAAAACGTATTGTAATACGAGTGTACAATCGACGTTTGCCGAGCAGTCACTGTAGATGGTGTATAGACCGAGGCGCCCTGTGGTGCCAAAATCGCATTCACGGATGTGCTATAGAAATAGGATTGCGTCGACGGATTATATGGAGACGACTTTTGGAAAATGTAGCCGTTGACCGGATCGATGCGCGTGCTCATCGAGTCTATGACACCTACTGCACCTTGTTGATAGCCGAAGTAGTTGGTGGCGTCCGTGCTCACGCCATTCTTATCATAGCCGATTGCGACAGTAGAAAAGGTGAGCGGTGTGAATAGCGGGTCTATCTTCGTGGGCGGAATCAGGTTCGAGCTGATAGGTAAGCGAATCCAGGCAGGATCCGTGACCTGGGCGTAGTTGAAGTTGCTCAAGGCCTGCGGCGTGGTCGGATCGGCCAAGGGGTCGAATCCATCCAGGCTGGAACTGAGGGCCGTGAAGGCGGTGCCTTGAGGCTGCCAAGGAATCACGCGATAGGTCTGTGTGGCGGATGTGGTTTGTGCCCTAACCAAGGCATAGTAAGTCTGGCCAGAGTAAACACTCGTCGTGATCGTCACAGAACTTACATCAGTCGTTGCTGCAGTCGTTGCAAGATAGTTAAATTCACTCTCTGCGCCATTTGAGGACAAATCCGCTAAAAAGGCCGCGCGATCATGATAAAGAAACACGTTGATCGGCGTGACAAAGTTGTTTGATACCGTCTCGACTGTAATAGATAGTGGGTAGCGATATGGGGGTGGCGTTGCTGTGGTCGGTGTCAACGTATTGAATGCGAACAAGTTCACAGTGTGCCCTATAAAACTTGTAACATAGTTGCTACCCCAAAGGGCTCTTGATGCCGCGAGTGTGAGGCCAAAAGGGGCCGCTGAGAATCCTGGTATGGGCTGTATGACAGGATAGGGTGGCTGATTCAGAATCCAATCGAGGGCCGCCGGCTGCGTATTGACGAAGCTGTAGGAGTTGTCAAAGATCTGCTGATTCGACGCGTCGGCATAAAGCTTGTTATACGTGAGGTACCGGAACTGCGTGGGCCGCGGCAGCGTCTCAATCTGTAGGGTCTGGCGCACGGGACTTTTGAATTTGAATACAGTATATTCAGCCGCGTTCAAAGGCACTACGATATCCGAGTATCGTGTGAGGGCATTTGTATAAAGGAGCTGACTACTCAAATCAATGAAGTGTCTTGAGCGATCTTGGACCCCTTTGATGATATCGTAGGCATAGTTGGAGCTCGTCGCCGGATTCCCTGTTTCCAGATTGTCAGAGAGTGTCTGATTCGAAATGTCGGTGTAGCCGGGCCAAAACACGGGTGGATTCTGCTGGAACTGAGCCAAAATATTCGAAGTAATAGGCTTCATGTCACGGGCCAGGACGGCGGCATCAAAGTTTGAACTAATGCCGGTGGCACCTGTGGCATCGCGAATAGGGACCACGAACTCCGGATCCGCTAAATAGGATATATCATAGGTGTTGAAGGGTATTCCGAAATAGACCGCGAGGTACCGCTGGAGATAGTAGAACATGTCATTGAGCACCGCCAGTAACAGCGAGTTCTGTGTCTGAAGAGAGGCGTAGGATGCGGGAGTTAGACCGGCCGCAGTCAAACTCTGGGCCAAGAACTGTGTCTGCTTCGTTTGCAGCAGAGTCACCAGACTCGTGTTCAAGCTCGAGCTGGCGATCGTGATGCGATTCGACTGCGACTGTAGGCTCACAGTATACCGATTCACGAGTGAATCGCGGAAGGTGTGAGCCAGGCGATACGTGTCCAGAGTGGTCAGATTCAGATTAATCACGGCAAGAATCACGGGATCATCGATGCCCTGGAAGGTATAGATGCAGCGACTGTAAACGGTCTCGCCGGGTTCCAAGGGAGTCGTGACGGCCAGGTCAATCTGGGCCGAGTCCAGCAGAGCCTCCTTCAGCACCGGGTAATAATAGGCAATCTTCAGCTGATCCGTGGTATAACTCGACAGGCCAGCGTACTGACTCTGGAAGTACTGCGATACGATGGTGGTGATTGTAGGATTATTAATGTACTGGCTGCTCAGCCGATCATAGTAGGTGTCGCCCGGATAATTGAAGTTCAGGCTGAAGTCACCTGTGCTGGCGAAACGGATCGCGAACTCCTGAAATCCGTTCGGAAAATCGTAGAACACCGGTGTGGCATTGAGCTGTGTTTGGATTTCCGTCATCAGACTATTGATGTCATAGGTGCCGCTGCGAATCAGCGACTTCACCTTCGGACGCCCGGATTCTACGATAGTAATATCAGTGTTCTGCTTGTCCGGCCTGAAATAGAAGAATGACGACAGGAGTTTGATCTGGACGATTTGGAACGATGTAACGTTTTTGTAGGTGCGCGGCAGTCGCAGCGTCACGTACGTCGGTTGTCCAAACACAGATCGATCACGGTCATTGGACAGTAGCATAATAATGCTGTTGACCGACTGTGTGCTCGACTTTAGCTGAACACCCGAGGGATCTGCCTTCAGTTCATAGGCCGTTACATCCATCCTCGATTGATTCATAGGAAACCCGAGTGGATTCTTCGTGTATAGGAGTTCACCCGAGGCGTCGAGGCTGGGGCCAGCGAGACCTTCGGCCAAGGCCCGGAAGTTCGGTAGAGTGGTTAGATCCTGACTTATACTTTTATCAGAGGATACCGAAGATTCTGAGGACACCGACGATCCCGAATCTGTTTCTGAATCAGATCCGGATTCCGATTCTGATCCAGACTTATAGGGTCTATAATAACTGGCCATCCACTACTATCGTGTTGTGCTAAATTGAGTAACGACTTTAGGCGCATTCTGACAATCTTTTTTTCAAGCGCGCAACTTCCGCAATAAGATACTTGGTGGCCCCTAGATGAGCATACCGCATTTGGTCAGTACTTAGAACCTGGGTCTCCGTTCCTAGAATGGTCGCAGTTCCGATTGACTTCGGAAAGACCTCGCCCACTTCCGTGGTTAGAAGCCCCAGGCGACGCTTATCTGTAATCTGAAACGTGGATGCAAAAATAGAGGTATATTCGTAGGTGTGCAGCGGTGTCTCTGTTGCGGCGACGCACATACTCAGATCGGCATCCACGATATTTTTCTTAAGAGTCCTATCCGATATACTTTGCAATGATCCCGTATAAAATAGCGAACGCGTCTCTATATCATTGAACTGGTTTACAATCGATGTGCCATAGATGGTTGAGGGCCATTGCATAATGCCTTTCAGAATCGTAATACCACCATCCGGATCAATGACGGGAATACTCTCATTATCAACCGCATTCAGATTATTAGATAGCCACATAGTCATTTCGTCTGTTGTGACCGAAGCGGATGCAACTGACCAAATAACATAGGGTGTGTTATCGCCCGTCGTAGGGTTTACATTCTGTAGAGGATAGTTCGCTACATTGAGATCAAGCTGCACAGATTCAACGAGCGGTTGTTGGTATATATTATCCACACTATAAATCATATTTCCATTGATATACGCTGATACGCCACCATTTCTACCCGCGTTAGGCGGAGGGAGATTTGTATGTCTGAAACTAAAGTTCAAGTATAATGTTTTCCCTGATGGATTATATAATGATATATAGATAAGCGTCGTGTCCGTGTTAAATACCTTATAGGGGTTGTTGAAGGTGCCAGCCCCTGTTGCGTATTGAAATGGTGGCTGATTCAGAGGATTTAAGCTATTCACAGATATACTAGGATCCGTCGGATTTACTTGTACTTGTTTGCCCAGTATTATATTGTTTGCGTGAATCGTCGACGTGGATGCTTGACCCGTTGTAACTGAACTAGCAGAAATGTCGGCCGCATTCAGGCCGGGTATATAAAGAGTGTCTGAAAGAATCGTCTGAAGGCCAGATATGCTACTCACCGTAAAGGGGCCAGATTCTATATTCGATGTAACTACCTGCTTTGCAGAGATCGGTGCGAGCGGTACATAGAAGGCTTGACCTTCCAGAATCATGGTCGACTGGGCTGAAAATGTTGCAGGTGCGAGTGTATTTGCGGATAAATCATTTGCGACTAGGCTGTTCAGGGCCACGCTCGATATGCTGAGAATAGAAGTTCTCATTGTACTCGCCATTAGCGCATTAGCAGATATTGACCAGCATGAGCTGAGATTAATCAGATCGCCTGTCGCAGCCACGAGAGTGGTTGGCCTAGGATTCGTGGTATTCATAGTGATAGATGACACAGACATATCAATGGAGGATACGTTGGTTCCAAATATATTCTGGGACCGTGTAGTATCAGCAGTAAGACTCGATAGCGTGATCAAGCCAAAGGGATTCACAATGGCCGTTGAACCAAGCTGGATTATGTCCATAGAGCCGCTGATTACAGAGGCATTCATAGAGGATGTGAAGGTTGAATAGGAGGTTATAGAGTTCGTCGTGGTCGAAGGGCACGCTATACGACTCGCGGCGACTACGGGGGTAAACACGATTGATGTGGAGCCTAGGAATAGGTTCGCTGCTGTCGCATTCGACGTGTTTACAGCGGGCGTAACTAGACTTATAGAGTTTAGAGTCGTATCTGTCAGAGAGGAAGTCGTAACACTTGATGTTATAAAGTTCGACGTAGTCATAGTGTTTCCAACAAAGTTCTGGGCGATTTGAATAGGGCCGCCTATCTGGGCATTACCTGTAATAGAGGCATTCAGTCCAGATACATTGAGCATGTACGAGGTCGAAGCGATCGCCGAACGGGCTTCCAAACTGTTTGCGCCTAGATTTAATGACGTGGTCATTGAACTGCGCGCCACATCGGGGATTCCAATAGATCCGCTGACCACCGTAGCGCTGCTTAGACTGATATACTTCGACAGCAGGCTATTCGTAGATATAAGTGTAGTTACAAGAGAGATGGAAGATAGCTGAAACGTGTCAAGTGCGCGAATCGTGCTAATATCAAGCGAAAACGGGTCCTGGTTTGCGATAGACCACTGGTTGGTTGATACGGCCGCCAATGATAGATACCCAAAAGGTTGTTTAATATAGGCATCCGTGGCACCGCCTGTCAGCGTTACTCCTGCAGTCGTGCTCACGTGCACCGGTACAGCGCCAACCATGTCCAAGATTGTTACAAAGTGGTCCGTAAGGGTTGTTGTCGATACATAGACGATCGGTATAGACCCGTCAGTTTGAATGACGGATGTATTCCCATTTACTATTCTGTCCATCTACAGGGCGTCGAGTTTATCAATGGCGGCCCGTAACTCGGCGATTTCCTTCAGCAGGTACTGCGTGGCACCCAGATGAGCCATGTCCAGCTGCTGCGTATCCACCGTCTTAATCGTCGACAAATGAGACAAGGGGCTCGGCATAGACGTTACGGACTTCGGAAAAAACTGCTCATATTCGTCGGCCATGATACCCAGTCGCCGACGATCGGTTACCTGAAAGCTCGATACGTAGGAGTCTATGAATTCGTAGCGGTGCAGTGGTATGTCACGGATGATATCGTAGCATCTTCTGAGATTCGCTGGCTGAATGCCCTGTTTCAGCCTCGGGTCCGAGATGAATTTCAATGAACCATAGTACAACAGGTTCCGTGTGGAAATATCGTTCAGCGAGTTCTGGATTGTTGTAGCATTCAGCGCGTAGTCCCATTTCAGAATACCATTCTGCATATTAATATAAACACTCGGATCCACCAAACTATAGTTTGCATTCGACATCGACTGTAAGATAAGAGTTGTCTCTGAATCATTCACCATGGTCGCAGTCCAGTTGAATGCATTTGAAGCCTTATTTGTCTGTTGAAAGATAATCGATGCATTGGATGTCTGATCCTGAGCATAATATCCGTAAATTGCGATGTCATTATATACCTGTGTTCCGACAAAAGAGGTCGTGTTCAATTCATTACCCCAAAATAGGGAGTTTTGAGCATATATTAGATTGCCTGGAAGGTTTCCACTCGTCGTCGGAATAATATATTGGAAGGTGGCACTCACTGTATAAGGTGTGCCAGGGACATAGTCGGCCGGCTTCACGTTGCTCAAATACAACGGTGTATAATAGTCACCGGGTCCACCCGTAATCACGCAGTTCGTAGATCCAGTACAGACAAAGTATGGGCCGCGTAAGGTGGAGTTCACTGGTGCACCAAGAGTAATATGTGTGGCGGTCAAGGTGCTCGCTGAAAGGGCACCTGTCTGAAATATATTTGTTGAAATCGCCTTCATATTGACGGTTGATGAGTTGACTGTGAGCGTAGAGCCAGTGCGAATCGTGCCAGAACCAAGATTGATTGTGGAGGCGGTGAGGGCGGCCGTCGTGATGGAAGAGGCGCTGATAGAGGCTGCTGTGACTGCAGCGTTAGGAATATAGAGGCTGGTGAGAGTCGATCCGGAGAAGCTGCCTGTAATATCGAGGTTTTGCACGGAGATATTATTCACCGCAAACGTAGTTGCTTGGATGGTGCCGCCATAGAGTGTCTGCGTGGAAAGCGAGTTTATCATAGCCGTATTCAGCGTGATATAGCCGACTGCCGGCTGTATGATGTTGCCCGATACGGCAATCGTTGACGCGGCCACGTTCTGCGATGTTATTATGTTAGCTGTCATGGAGGCGCTTGAAACATTATTTGCCTGGACGCTCGAAATCGAGAGTGATCCTGTAGGGTTCCGAATCCGTGTAGAAGAAAGTTGGAAAAGGGCGAGATTGGGTGCAAGAATGCTTTGATTCACAGTAAGATTACTCGTGGCAATCGTGTTATTTACCGTCAAATAGTCGGTGTTCAGGGCTGGGATCGTTAGAGGCACTGAAAATACGAGGGTGCTCTGGACAGGTGTAATAGTAAGACCTTGTATCTGAAGGCCGTTCGATATCGTCATAGAACTCGTCGTTAACTGTTGCGTTGTTGTCGTACCTGCCGATGTGATTGAGCCTGTGATTATAGAAGTTGTCGAGAGCTGTGCTGTCGTTAAGGAAGAGGTTGTTACTGTGTTGGCTGTGAATGCCGATGTTGGAGCAGATACATTTCCGCCTATTGAAAAGCCGCCTTGGATTGCGAGACTTGTCCCTGTGATAGCTCCCGTGGAGACCGATCCAGTTTTCATAGAGCCACTCACGGTGAGGCCGCCGCCAACCGTAAGAGGGCCAGATATATCGACTGAACCATAGACAGTTAGATTGATTCCGGGAAGAGGTGCCCCTGGGCCAATGACCAGGCTGCTGAACTGGCCTTGCCCTGCGCAACTGAGGGTCCCAAAGGTGCCACTTGATGCGGTCACGAGGGACGTGCTGATCGACGTGGAAGCATAGAGGGAAGCCGCCGTGATTGAGCTGGCCGTGAGTGAACTTACGCTGGCTATGGAACGATTCTGGGGGAATCCAAAGGAGTTCACGAGATTCCAGGTAGTTACATCGCGACTTGTCATGGTAAGATAGCCAAAGGCATTAAGAATCTTGATTGAGCTGGTTCCATCTGCAAAACGGACACCGGCCATAGTGCTAACGACAATCTGGTTCGGCGTCGAGAGATAGCCAATCGAGTCACGAACTGTGACGGTGTGACCGGGATCTAGGCCCGGTAACATCACCACAGCATTTATGATTTGGGATGTGTCTATCAGTACCACGCTGGTACTTGCATTCACTGTGATCGTCTGGGACATTCCTATTTAGTATATTGTTAAAGATAGAAATGGCGACTACGGGCGCCGCGAACAACTTCGTTCTCAATATCACCGAACTCCAGAATGTGGTGACGAGTGCTGGCGGGCCTACCGCCAGCCTCAATGCTGCTGTGGCCCAGCTGCAGCAGATGGTGCTCTTCGATACGAAGCAGATCAAGGCCGATTCCGTTGTACCCTTTACGACCTCCAATACGACTATGTCCAATACGGTGATTGGAGGGTCTTTAGTGATATCGGCAGCCGGCACGCCAGGACTTGGGAAATATCTCACCTGTATCGACACGGCGGGGACGGCCGAGTGGCGCACCGGCGTGCCCTCGGACGCCCGATACAAGAAGAATATCCGGGCCCTGGATGCCGGCGCGATTCTCGACGGGCTTCGCGGTGTCCGTTTTGAATGGCTGAACGGGGATACTGACGTTGGCGTTGTTGCCCAGGATGTCGAGAAGGTGCTGCCCGAGGCCTGGCACGCCGGTGCGCCGGCCACAGTGGAGTACCATAAGATCATTCCCGTGTTGATTGAGGCTGTAAAGACCTTGAAAGGGGAAGTCCAGGCCCATAAGGACGAAGTTCGGGCCCATAAGGACGAAGTCCGGGCCTTAAACGATAGACTATCTTCTATCCATGGAGTCAAAGGGTGATCCCGGACTCACACTTGTGCCACATACCCCAATCGGTATCAAACCCTTGGCCGAGCGCCAAGTGATTCTTTTGGCAACGGCGACCATTACGGAAGACAATGTCTTCGCAAACGGTCTCTTCCAGAACGTGTTTGTCTTATATCGTATGTTCGACGCCATGGGCTATGCCCCGATCCTATTCGTCAATAATCTGCCGACAAGTCTGACAAATATTCCGGGCCCTCTTCGCTCCTGTCGCATGATTACTGTGGAGACGGTGGCCAAGGAGCCCATTCGGAATCTTTTATGCCTGATCGAGATCGGAATGAGCTTCGATCCCTCCGTTCGCCGAATGATTCAGATTCTCGGTGGCAAGCGCTATAAGCTCTATCTCGGCAATATTCTCAACATCGACATTGAGACTCCGATGTTCTATCCGTCTAACTACTTTCCTCATCACGTGGTTGGAGAACTGGATGCGATCTGGACCTCCCCGCATTATGCCCAGCACGCCGAATACGCCTCCTATATCAATCACGTGAAGCCGCCTGCGGCTATCGAGAACATGATCGCACCCTACGTCTGGGATCCGTGTTTCGTCGATAGAGATAAGCCCATACGATGGGAACCGGGTCCAGAAGTTCTTGTGATTATGGAGCCCAACATCAGCTTCCAGAAAACGGCCCTTGTACCACTCTTGATTGCTAAGGCGGCTGGTAAGGCTGCTGTTGTTGTCAACGGAGATCGCCTCAAACAGATTCCACATTTTGTCGAAAATGTCTTGCCGAGTCTGGGCCCTGTGGAACTCTTGCCGCGTATGGATATTCGCTCCGTCATGTCCATGTGTCCCTCCGCTACCTTTCTGCTGCATAATATCAACAACGAATTCAACTATATGACTCTGGAACTCATGTGGGCCGGCTTCCCGGTCATACACAACTCTCCATCGTGGGCCGGCTTCGGATACTCCTATTCTGGATCCGATATCTCAGGCGCCGTTGAACGGTTAAAACAGACGGCGAACCATGCTTCTAGGAAAGAAACCTATGCCGCGCATGCGGCGACGATAGCCTGGAGATACTCGCCGTATAATCCGGTTGTACAGGCCGCGTGGAATAGGCTTTTGGGAAATGGCGCGTCCTAATAGATGGAGGTTCCAACCCTCTCGGGCATTCGGGATAGATTGGCAGATATGGCGGCTGCTGATGCGCTGCATGATTTCGATGGAGAACGCGGAAAGAAAGTAGCGAATCACATATTCTCAGGAATGTTTGCAAAACATAAGGGTATTGGAGCCCCTAAAGAGCCATTGCAGCTAATAACCGAGTATGACACTCTCAATATGTTTCTCAACTTTTCTACAGCGAGAGGTGAATCTACCATACAGGATTTTAAAGATAAATACTATAATGATGCGTATATCACCCGTGATGTGCCGAGAGCCACAGATGATCCAATACCATATGAAGTACAGTCATTGAAGGTGGGAAAGCATTTCAGCAACAAGAAGGATGAATGGTATATAACACCCTCTGAATTTATGGACTTTCTAGCCCCATCAGGAAGAGATGTTGCATTTTGTGTCGATATGGATTCGACCGGGTTAAGCCATATTTTCTCAGAACAGGAATCAGGCGTTGTAAAACGCACGGCATATTTCGTATCTCCACGCGAGTTTATAAACGATGAGGCGCACAAACGTGATATGACAACGGTCGAGACTGAAACGGAAGCCGGTAACTACTCTGTTCAAGTACGGTATCTCCGTGACACATATCCGCACCCTATCGTATATAAGTCAACCGATTTGGCGGAGAATCCTGATCCGACATTCTATTCAAAGTTTAATGTGAGTATCACCCGTGCGCCAGACGCAAACGGAATCTCCTTGACTGACACTATATTCACAAATGATTCTGGCGAGATTATAAAGGGGAATCAGGTTGACAAGGTGATGTCTGAAAACAGCGTAATCGAGTTGGCAAGAAGTATTTACAGATTTTTTACTGGCAATAGAACCGATTATGATAACTATTATGTAATGCTTCAACAAAAGCGATCAGGAGACTGGTTGCAAGTGCTCTCATGCTTACATACAGACAGATACCCTCAGCTATCTGGTAAAAATATTCCAATCATTATTATTACCGGCGATACCATATGCGCTGCGTATGCGATTGCCATGGGAGTCGATGTTATTTACACAAAACTTCTTAAATCGGGTGACAAGCATATTATATACTGTAGAAAAAAGCTCGACAATGGAGTCATAACAGAGGAAGAACGGTTCGCCAAGATTGTTGAGCAGCTCCCTAAACCAGATGCTAAGGTACCGTATCTTATGAACTCATCATATCTTGAGGTCAGAGACGTATTTGTCCAATATAGAAGCGAGTTAGATGAGCGCCTCTTTGCCGAGTTGATTCCTATTGCGGGTCATCTGACTGCTGCGGCTGACCTGCGAGAAATAGAACGCCATCTGAAAGAGTTACTAAGAAAGTATTCGCAAATCGTGCTGATGCGAACCTACCTCGATCAGTTTCCAGTTAAAAAGCGGGGTGAAGAGGCCCTTAATAATCTTGCAAACGTCTCAATATATGAATCGAATCTGTCTATTCTGAAACGGTTCTTTACAGGAAAGGAGGGCGATATGCCGGCCGTTATAAAGAGTGAACTTGATAAGAATACGATAATAAAGAGAATGAGTGAATTCGATACATATGTAAAAGACATTACTATAACTGGTCGTTTCTTCGTAACGGCAAATGGAAGAGTAGCAGCGCAGTCTGCTGGCCTTTTGGCGAAGTTGAAAGAATATTTAACGGAGGAAGAACGCGTCGAGTTTCTGAGAGTTGTTACAATCCCTTCTACGAAGCTGGGCGGCGATGATCTTGCCAAATATCGCCTATTTTTCGACACGACGAAGCTGTTCGTCGGAATGGAGGGAAATGGACCGAAGGTTCATAACTGGCTCTTAGTAACAGCCATTGTTGAAGGAGTTCTTGAAGAGCCGGTTGCTGCGGCTGAGCCCGAGGCTTCTGAGCCTGTGGCTGAACCTTCTGGACCTGCTGTGGAGCCAGAGGCTTCTGGGCCTGCCCCTGAACCTTCTGGGCCTGCGGCTGCGCCTGAACCTTCTGGTCCAGAACCAGAAGCCCCTGCAGATGAGGGTGAAGGCCGATACGAGTTGAGCTCGAGCTACGGCCCCTCCGTGCTCCTGGCTCTCCGATTTCAAAACAAGCGGGAAAAGAATCACCGCATAGACGATCTCGATGGTCGTCGCCACTCCGCCATGACAACCTCCATCCTCTTCATGTATAAGCTGGTACTCGCCATGCAAGATATACAGGATCGCCAATCCTCGGATCCAGAATACTCGGCAAACAACGAATATATGCTACAATACATATCACAGTGGATTTCCAAGATCATTCGGGCTCTGCCTGGTACCAATACCAAAAAGGAATACAAGGACGTCGAGTGTTTCTTGCTCGGCATGATCTTCCAATACGAATCTGACATGAAGGAATCCGCCGATTACATCGAGTTCCTAGAAAGCTTCGTGCGGGATACGTATGGTATGACCCTCACCGAATATTTAATCAGAGAATGCCCTCATATCGCGATGGAGCCCTTCGTCTTTCGAGAGGGAGTCCCCTATTCGGCCCTAATCGATGATCTGAAGAGCCTCATACGCATAACTCTAGGCAAACTTCGCAGCTACGAAGAAGATCCTGCGCGTATCATAGAGTTACACGAAAAGGAGGCGCGCGTGGCCGCGGCTGCAAGAGCCGCTGAAGAGGCGGATAGAGCCGCCGCCGCTGCCGAGGCCGCTGACACCGTGGCCAGAGCTGCTGTTATAGCAAAAGCGGAAGAGGAGATCGCAAGTCGCGTCGCATTAAAGGCGGCCGCTGAGAGAGAGGCTGCGCTTGCAGAGGAAGCGGATCGAATACATAAGATGGCAGAAAAGGCTCGATTCGATATGGGCATTGCCCAAAGAGGCGTTCGTAAAGCGGTGGCGCTCGCATCAAAGAGAGGCCCAAAGAACGCGAACCGAAGATACAAGAGCAAGTTTTCTATGCTACGAAAGAGCCATAAGAGAGGCTCCGAAGAGTTCCGAGGTGTTACCCGCAGCAAGGTTCACCCCGCTTGATACCACAACAGGTCTAAAACAGTTATGCGAATCCTATGGATGCGTATAGGTGTTGTAGTCAATATGCAGCACTCCGTCTTTAGCGGAGGCCTACATGGACAGGCTCTCGGAATCGCAGAGGCACTGAGACCCTTTGGCACGGTCGACCTCATCAATAGGACAAAGCAGACCTGGTGGGACGATTGCGAATCCGTAAAAGCCGCCTGGACCGTGGTACCTGTGGCCGATGCCTCGGGCTACGATCTGTGCGTAGAGTGCGGGCCTCCCCTAGCCGCCGCCGAGCGGTTCGCCAAAAAACACGTCTGGGTCACGGCGAACTTTCTGATTCGAGAAATCGAACAGGCGATCTTTCCAGTCTCTACCGCGCGCCGGGACTTGACCGGACTCGCAGAAATCTGGACCACCGATACGGAGACCCAGGCGCTCCAGATTCTCACGGGCCTCCCAGTCAAAACGATCCCCTTCATCTGGACTCCCACATTTATCGAGGCCTACTCGGCGACCAAACCCGCCTGGACGCCATGCCCATGGAAGATCCATTGCATAGAGACGCAGGTCACGAACATGAGCAGCTGTGTGCTGCCTCTCGTAATCGCTAGAGAATTGAAAGCCAGAGGAACCCCTATAGAGTCCGTGCGCCTCCACAATGCAGAGACCATGGCCGCCGCCAAGTTCTTCCAAGAGAATACTCTGAAGCACTGTGTTGACGCCGGACTCAACGTCGATGTCTTTGGCCGCCAACGCTTTGCCGACTGGCTCTTGGAGCCCGGTAGCTGTGTGATCGCCCATACGCGCTTCAAGCCGATTCGCCCCGCTCTTCTGGATCTCGTGTGGTGCGGCATTCCCTTTATCCACAACTCGCCCATGCTCGCTGACGCCGGATTCCAGCACACCTACTATCATGAAAACGCCGTGGGTGCCGCAGTGGACGCCTTTCAGCGCTTGACGGCGCCTGATCGTATGAAAGACCGTGCCCAGCTTGCCCGATGGAGTCCCGCGGCCGCTCGGCCCGCCTTCGAGCGCATTCTGCAGATAAAGACTGTAAGCGGGGTACCGAAGCCGATTATCCGCATCGGCTTCTGTGACATGTGGTCAGACTTCAACCCCGCCTATAACTTCTTCACCCTGCTGCTGAAACATGTCGCGCCCGACCTCGAAATCGCGGGTGGTTTAGCACAAGGCACGGAGGATCTCGTAATCTTCGGCCCCTTCGGTCAATCCTGGAAGACGCTGCCGCCCGGACAACCCAAGGTCCACTTCACCGGAGAGAATACTCCTCCCGTCCCGGAAGCCCAGTTGAATCTCGGCTTCGAACACCGCTACATGGTCGGAGAGAACTATCTCCGGTTTCCTCTCTGGCTTCTCGAGATCGATTGGTTTGGCGCGGGCCCTGAGATCCGAAATCCGATCCCGATTCCTCTAGAACTCTGTACGCAGCCTCCGAAAGGCCTGAGGGACCGCTTTTGCGCCTTTGTGGTTTCGAATCCGGGGAATCCCGTACGGAATGCTGCCTACAAGAGTCTGCACGCCTGGAAGCCCGTGGATTCTGCCGGAGCCGTTTTCAATACGATGGGGTCGGGCCTCTTTGCTGGGGCTGGAGGCGGAGGCGGAGAAGCCCGGAAGGTCGAGTTTCTCAAGGACTATCGTTTCTGCATCACATATGAAAACTCCTCGGCGCCCGGATATTGTACGGAGAAGTTGCTCCATGCCAAGGCCGCCGGATGTGTTCCGATTTATTGGGGCGATCCCTACGTCGAGCGGGACTTTGATCCGGCCGGATTCATTGACGCCCGGGCTTTCCGGACTCCGGAAGAACTTGTGGCCGCCGTTCGGCGAGTGGAAGAGGATCCGGAACTCTGGGCTCGAATGGCGGCTGTTCCGGCCCTCAGCGAATATAAGGTGGAATGGGCTAGGCGCACCATGGCGGAACTCGGCAGAAGG
>Ga0136644_10000696_pt1 | contig 26796 bp, 33 predicted proteins | sample C_130820_EF_Meta_FD_94780 | JGI IMG/M metagenome (GOLD analysis project Ga0136644, IMG submission 94780) | Freshwater microbial communities from Lake Croche, Canada to study carbon cycling - C_130820_EF_MetaG (v2) (version 2) | ecosystem: Environmental > Aquatic > Freshwater > Lake | place...
TGGGCTATAGTTGTTATCAACTAAGATACGCCAACGTTCCTGGTATTTACGATTTTTCTTAGCACCGTGAAAATAGTGACGAATTACTCCTGGAACGTAACCTAAACGTAATTGTTTGGCCTTTGATTCAAACTCTATCACCGATTGTTTGTAGTCTTCGGTTGTATCTATGTTAAGACTTTTTTCACCCTTTCCTATATATGAAAAACACATATTGTGGTCTCCTGCGCCCAAGATGCTCATATCATAAAGTCCACCCAATTTATCATAAGCCTTACGAGTCATAGCCCAGGCAAATCCAGGATGCCACATATTAATACCAGTACCGCCGTATGCATTCTTCTTGCTATATTGAAATCCGAAACTTGGAAAAATACCCATTGCATTATGATATTTGTCCATGTCAACAGCATGACTGAAAAGTTGGACAACATCTCTACACCCATTCAAAACCTTGAGTGTGTCTAAGGCCCATGATGGATTTTCGAATTCTACATCAGCATCTATCCAGGCAAAGGCCTTCCATGTTTTCGGTAAAAGCTTTCGTACGCCAATATTAATCATATTTTCCTTGTGCCATAAGGGAACCTGAGCGCGTAATTGTAAATGGCGTTTGTTGTGTTTTTCAGTAACATAAAATTCTTGATTTCCGTAAGCCAATTCAACAACGTACAAAATTATATTCGTTTCCAGTTCCGTACGCATAATAAATTCACGTGCTAAAATATAGCGCCGGGCAAACTGGCAAGGATTTGAAATCACCGCAATTACGTGAAGTTTATCACTTAACGGTTCATTATTCATGATGGCCTGACGGTTTTCATCAATGTTAATTTTGATAAAATCAATCTCAATACCATTAATAATTGTCATCCTTATAATACTTTGTGATTTTAAAATTACGAGTGTTATGCCTTATGTTTTTGTGTGTTGTGTCAATTCTATAATTTTCCTTGATAGAATTTCTTTAATGTACAGTAATGATTTCAGAATCACTGTTAATTCTTTTACTTTCTGTCTTATTACGGGTCTATTAAATCCAGTCTGCTTAAAAAACTCTGGTGATTCGGCTATTTGTAATTTTTCAATGGTTGAAGCAATATTAAATTCAATACGTAGAATACTATCTGCCAAATCATCAGTTTGTTCTTCATAACTATATTCACCAGCTGAACTTCCATTGATTTCTGGGGGGACCCTTATTTTTATATTGTATTTCATTACACCCCTTAATAGAAAGGCTTTATTTTTCTTTACAGGCCTTAATTCCTATAAAGGTTAAGAAAGCTGTTTGGGTACCAAAGGCATAATGTAATATTTCCCCAAGTACAAAAAGTCCTATAAGAGTTTTTAGGAAAGATATGTTGAAAAGAAAGGAAAATATAAAGGCGCCTGCTATTGTCATCAGCGTATCATTTAGGGCAAATCCGAAAATGCGTTTTTCATGTACACCTTGACCTGGTGTACCTAGTAGATTTGCATAAGGGCAGGACATTTATCTAGTTTGGATTTATATTTTAATTACTGTATTTTAACCGAACTTGCTGGGATTTATATTTTCTGTATAATTCTATGAGGGTATCCTTCGGTCCTTAATACATCCATTTCTCTGTATTTTCCATTGGATATATATAAATTAACGTAATTATTAATATGCCACATATTAGTATCGTCAATAATAATTATTCCACCGTTCTTCACAAGAATATCTGCATTTTTCAAATCATTGGAAATACAATGTTCAGAATGCCCCCCATCAACATGAACTACATCATATAGACCTAAATATGCATGATTCACCTCAATCCATTTAGGCATAGTTGAAGTTGAATCACCTTCTATATATGTAAAGTTAACATGTTGAAACTGTGACTGAATATAATTTAGACATGGCTTTGTATAAGGATGATGACCTATATCAAAAATCGTAAAATCCAACGGGGTTTTATCTCTTCCTAATAGCATTAACATAGACGAATGACCTGCATTAAATCCTATTTCGCATATTTTTGTCAATGCCTGTTTTCCACACCAGAAAAGATTTAGTTGTTTCGTATATAAATCAGAATAGAGATTTAGTGATTCATGAACATAGAAAGAATTACCTTCTAATGAACCTTTTGAATCAATCACGATTTGTTTTATATCATCTAATAACTTATTTTTTTCAATAGAGCAATTTTCATATGCGTTTTTATTTGCTACTTCATCAAACTCGGGCATATTATAATATAATATAACCTTTTTAAAATCATATTTGACATGGTTACTACCTTACCGAAGTTAAGTAATCAGGGGATTACTTAACTTTGGTATTAGAAGTGAGCAAAATTCTATAAATACTTAAAAATAATGGCGATTTTTCTTGGTAAAAGGCTCAAAATTTGAAGCATCACTGGGAGCTTTTACGGATAAGTATAAAAAATGGCGGAAAAGGCATCTGGTCCAGTAATCGGCATCGATCTTGGTACGACGTTCTCATGTGTAGGTGTATGGCAGAATGACCGTGTAGAAATCATTGCGAGTGATACGGGTAATCGCACGGTTCCTTCTTGGGTGGCCTTTACGGACGATGAGCGCCTTGTTGGTGAGGCTGCTAAGTCTGTGGCTGCGTCAAACACGGCCAACACGGTCTTTGACGCTAAGCGTATTATCGGGCGTCCCTTTGACGACCCTGTTGTTCAGAAGGAGATTAAGAGTTATCCTTACGTGGTCAAGGATGATGGCAAGAACCGCCCTAAGATTGTAGTTACATCAAAGGGTGAGACGAAGGAGTTCTATCCTGAGGAGATTTCCGCCATGGTTCTACAGAAGATGCGCTCAGTTGCCGAGTCCTACCTTGGTGTGTCTGTAAAGGATGCTGTTGTAACGGTACCTGCTTACTTCAATGACGCTCAGCGCCAGGCTACGAAGGATGCCGGTCGCATTGCCGGTCTCAATATCATGCGTATCATCAACGAGCCCACGGCGGCGGCGCTTGCCTATGGTCTTGACAAGAAGTCGGGGGGTGAGCGCAAGGTGCTTATCTTTGATTTGGGTGGTGGTACGTTTGATGTAAGTCTCCTTACGATGGATGACGGCGTCTTTGAGGTTAAGGCGACAGCGGGTGACACGCATCTTGGCGGTGAGGACTTTGACTCCATCCTTGTTGACTGGGCTGCTGATGAATTCAAGCGTAAGACGAAGGTTGATATCAAGGGGAATCAGCGTGCTCTTCGTCGTCTTCGCAATGTTGTAGAGAAGGCCAAGCGCACGCTTTCCACATCAACGCAGGCGACGGTAGAGGTGGACAGTCTGGCCGATGGTCACGACCTTAATATTCCCCTTACGCGTGCCAAGTTCGAGCAGCTGTGCGACCACCTCTTCAAGAAGTGTATCACGCCTGTAGAGCAGGTGATGCGTGATTCCAAGTACTCAAAGGCGGATGTAGATGACATTGTTCTTGTTGGTGGTTCATCACGTATTCCCCGTGTTCAGCAGTTGCTAAAGGAGTTCTTCAATGGTAAGGAGCTCAGCCAGAGCATCAACCCTGATGAGGCCGTAGCCTATGGTGCTGCGGTTCAGGGTGCCGTTCTCAGCGGTGTTGATAGTAGCAAGGTCAATGACATTGTACTTCTTGATGTTACGCCACTCAGTCTTGGTCTAGAGACGGCGGGTGGTATCATGACGCCTCTTATCAAGCGTAATACGACCATCCCAACGAAGAAGACGCAGACCTTCAGTACGTACAGCGACAATCAGCCCCAGGTTCGCATTGTTGTCTTCCAGGGTGAGCGTGCCATGACGAAGGACTGTGACAAGCTTGGTGAGTTCGACCTTACGGGTATTCCTCCCATGCCCCGTGGCGTACCCCAGATTGAGATTACCTACGATGTAGATGCCAACGGTATTCTTAATGTTTCGGCTGCTGAGAAGAGCACGGGTAAGAGCAACAAGATTACGATTAAGAGTGACAACCAGCGCTCCAAGGAGGACATTGAGCGCATGGTAGAGGAGGCTGCCAAGTATGCGGATGAGGACAAGGCTGTCATGGAGCGCGTGGAGGCGCGCAATCAGGCGGAGGCCTATCTTTACCGCAGTCGCTCATCCGCGGAGGAGGAGAAGTTCAAGGCCTCACTAGGTGAAGAGAACTATGAGAAGGTATCTACGGTCATCAAGGACGGTCTTGCCTGGCTAGAGGAGAACAAGGATGCGTCCAAGGATGATGTGAGTGCCAAGCAGAAGGAGTGGGAGGGCGTGATTTCACCCATCTTCTCATCCGTTGCTGGTCCTTCCGCTGGTGGTCCAGGCCCTGAACTACCACCCAACGTAGACCCCAACAGTGGCACACCTATTGATATTCCTGGTGTACCTGGTGGCATGTCCTACAAGATGAAGGACCCAATGGCACCTGCGCCTGCTCCAGTTGCTGAGGAGATTGATTAAACTGATAACTATTTAAATAAATATACACTATAATATATAATGGATATCAATGTTTTTTAGTATGCTATAACGAAAGTGTATTATTACCACATACAATCAGTCATTATAAAAATGATAACACATATTTTTAATATAGTTTATCAATGAACATCTATGCAGACTAAACTTAATCAATTCTTCAGCATTAGGACAGAATACAATACTAAACACAAGCGTTGTTTCATTTACGACCCAGTCAAATCAAAAGCTAGTTTTGAAACAGAACCAGGGACCAAAGATGAATTTATTGTGAAAAAGCTTGGTATCAATCTTTATCTACGAAATTTCGACTTTAGTACAAAATACGATTTTCCAACTATTCAAACTGAAGCTAAAATGCCCCTTTTGAAATCTAATTTACAAAAGGCTGTAAGGCAAGGTAAAAACATAGTGGCTATGAGTACAGCTTTAGCTATGTTACAAAAAGAACCAAATGAATTCGTGCGTCGACTAACTATTATTTGTATTGAAGACGTATGTATCATGAACACCTATCCTGTATTAATTTGGTTCATGATGACTGACAAGCATTATTTTATAAATAGCGTTGATATCTTTCTTCTTTTACAGATTGTAAATACTCTTTGTAATTGTATTCAGACATTTGACCACAGCTATAGATGTAAAGAGACTGAACTGAATCATGAATCTCTTCAGGACCTGCAGGCTCACGATATACTTCTTGGACTGTTTTATAGACAGAAATACGGTGGTATGAAGGGCGATATGGAGATGTTAAGTTCGGCAATATCATTTTATATGACACATCCTGAAGAAATCGTGAACACAGATTTCGGCGACCTTGATTGTGAATTTAATGAAGGATTAGAAATTCTTGATAGTGCCATTGATTTTATTCCTTTTCCATTTATTTCAGACAAAATTAGCAAGAAAACTGGATTGGAAAAAGATAAAATCAACGAATTTATATGGTTTGTAGAATCTGGATGGAATTTCCGAAAATTACAGACACAAATAAAACGTGACAGTTATAGAAAACAGCATGAATGGGTAATCATTGAGAATCTTTTACATGATGAAAGAACACGGGTTTAAAATCTGCGTGTAAAGATTAGATATATGAGTGAGCGCCTTCAAGAAATCAAAGTACAAATTGAATCATTGCCCGGTTCCTATCGTTTTCTTTATACTGAACCAAAAAGTATATCTAGTCCCTATATTTTTGTAGGTCTCAACCCAGGAGGCACGGTCGACGACGTGTCCGATTTATACGTTGAAGAGGATAACGCATATGTTCATGAAAAATGGAACAAGACCGGCAAGGGTTACAATCCACTGCAACAACAGGTTATTTATTTTTTCCAGCAAATGGCGGACCATCTGGGACACAATGAATGGATTCGATTCATGAGTGAAAATTGGCTAATTTCAAATTATGTTTTTTATCGCTCACCACGATGGCCCGAAATGGCTGCGAAAAAGGCTCATATTGCGAATTCCAAGGCCATTTGGAAGCAATTATTTGCTGAAAACAGTCCAAAAATCATTGTTGCAAATGGTTATGACACGTATGAAAACATGATTTTATTATTAAATGAAGCCGGTTGGTCAAAATTATCAGAAGAACGAACTGAAAGAGCCTGGGATGGACCGCATGTCAGTATTTTGATAAAAGATGGACTACGTTGTTTGGTAATTGGGTTTGCACATCTTTCGACGTTTAAGATTATTAAACGTGAGGAAAATAAGGCGGTTATGGCCGATATTTATAAACTTATCAAAAAATATTATTAGTGCGCTTTATTTTGATTAAATCATGATTTTCTAAAATTAGAAATTCATGATTTTTAAAATATATTCTTTACTCTTAGCACTAAGGATTTGTGGCATTATCCCAAGAACTGACTAAGGTAATATAGAAGTGGTGGCCATTGCTATCAGTCGCCTTGAGTACAAGAGGTGTTAGGAAGGCGTATGTTACACCATAACCGGTAAATTGCAGGGCAAAATTTCTGGGTGGCGCATTACTGGTGACTGTGTAGGGAACAGCACTCATGTGACCGATAAAAGTCTCATCAAGTTGCTGGACCTTTGTCATTGTGGCAGGTGTATAAACACTGATGCTTGAGGCATCTGAAATCGTGTGCGCACCCCAGTTACAGTTCTTGATGTAGGCTCTTAGGTTCGGACCGATAGATGTGGCATTCTTTGAAATACCTGATAGGGCAACCGTTGAACCCATCATCTGAGGAACACCATTTGTTAGGGTAAAGTTGTTGACTAAATTGAGCTCCAAAACACCGTTTGATAGATTGAAGGGAAAAAGAAGATTGATACTATTAGGGCCGACATAAGTGGGTCCACTAACGTAGGACCAGTTGGGAAGACCTGTTACAAGAACGGCGGGATTGAAGTTGATAACTTTTGGTGTAACTTCGGGCATATTCTATAAGGTGTCCTGTTAATTTCTTGTTAAGTGGTTTTTTGTTATAAAAATGAACACCTCTTTATTATATAGATTTAGAAAGAAAAATGTCAGCAAATAGTCTTGAACATTCAAAGAAGGCACTAGGTAATGATGGTTTTGTGGAGCTCATGGAGACCTTTGGCTCTGACCTAACGGTGGTGAATGCTGCGCGTGTATCCTTTGATAAGGAGTCACTAGAGCTAACACAGAAGGACGTTGGCTTGATTAACTATCTCGCACGTAATGACCACAACAGTCCCTTCTTTCATCCTCAGCTCCGTTTTCGCCTACGCATGCCACTCTTTGTGGCACGGGAGTGGTTTCGTCATACAGTCGGTTTTGCCCGTAATGAGATTAGCCGTCGCTACGTAGATTCAGAGCCGGTTATGTGGATTCCTGATGAGCTACGGGAGCGCGACGCGAATCTGAAGCAGGGGTCAAAGGAGACGGCTATTGCGCTAAATGCCGAAATGCTCGACGCATATAAGGCTTCCGTTGATGTTTCGCTAAAGACGTATAAGGCGCTTCTGGAGGCCAATGTTGCGCCAGAGCAGGCCCGCGCCGTGCTACCCCAGAGCATGTACACGGAGTTTATTGAGACTGGGTCACTGGCAGCCTATGCCCGTCTATGCGGTCTACGTATGGATAGTCATGCTCAGAAGGAGATTCAGGATTATGCACGGGCCGTTTGTGAACTGGTTCAGCGCGATTTTCCCAACTCATGGTCGGCACTTACAAAGACCTTCTAACGTCTCTGATAAAACTATATGTAGTATAAAATTTGATATCAAGTATTTTTCAGAATATAAAATAAAATGAAAAATGCTGCCACTTATTTAAACTTTCAACGCAAAATGGGTCAGTTGAACACGAATGAAAAATGGTTTATAGTGAATCAAATGGTGAATTATCTTGTTTCAGAACGTTTTAAGAATATATTGCCATTTGTCGATGAAGATAATCTTGCATTGGAAATACATTTACGACAACCTATCGCTGTACAAAATACTGAAAGGTGGTGGTTAACTTTACGTGAACTATCTAGGGCTACACTGTTTTATAAAACCTTGCGTCTAATCTAAAAAATCGCTGAAACTGTTATACTACTTGCTGAAGCTGTTATACTACTTGCTTAAGCTGTTATACTACTTGCTGAAGCTGTATTATAAATGCAACCAAAGTTGCATTTATACTACTTGCCAAGGCTGAAGATATTGGTTTGTTTTAGTATTATAGACCAGTTTACCACTTGGTAGAAAGCCAAATTCATCAGGTTGCGATGGATAACTAAAGGCCAGTTCCAATTGTGTTTTTTCCTCATCCCAGTCCGATTTTTCAAATAAAGCAGGTAGATAATAGATGACTTCCTGCTTAATAAACTGGCCATCGTAATTGACCCAAAATTCAGGAAAATCAGACAGACCTAATGAAGCCCAATTCTTACCTGCTTCCCCGTCTACAATTACTGATTCCGTACCGTCTGTTGTATAATATATTGGTAACATCTTATTGTTACTAGTTTTTACATAGACGCGTGGATATTTCGTTGCAGAAATAATATAGTCTCGTTTATCAGCTGTCTCCATAGGTAATAAGGCTAATTGAGATTTAATCGTATTGAGCAAATTATTACGATAATTATATTCGGCTAACCAATCTTGTTCACTACGAAGGCGTAAATTAATCCATTTCACATCATATTCAAGATTCAACAAATCGATTTTTGCCTTTGCTAAAGACATATTTTTGCTTTCCTTTGCTGTACACTTGAAGTTAATGTGATTTTTTCTTAATAAATCGCGTACAATCTTATAAGGCGTTGCATAACTACTTTGAAATATAGGTAGTGAGGGTGGAATTGTGGTAGTTGATGACCAGATATTTAGTGGTGTCACATAGTTATTATTGACACTGTACATCAGGGTATTTAGCCATTCATGTATAGTTGTAAACACGCAGTGCGCTAAGTCGTCACTGTGTGGTCCTCTTTTCGTCTGAATTACATACCCTGAATCGTCTATGACTGCCGTAGCATAATCACGAAACTCTAAAACTGTACCTGGACTAAGCTTATTATTTTCAAGATAGGATTCTACCGACATTTTTTTTGAAATAATTTGGCTGGTCTGCATAGATTCAAATTTTATAGAGTTAATGTATTTGCCTTAACAAAATTGATAAAAATACAGTGATATAATCATTATATACTATGGACTATACTTGTCACCTGGTTGTACGACACATTAGGTTCAGCATTTTTAACTAATCCACTGTTTATCTTTTTCGCCGACTCTGTGTATCTATTTTTATGTTATAATCACGCATACAAACAGGTGATGTTATTACATAATGAAACATATATATTTTACCAGTACGAAATATGATAACTCTAAATGTGTCTTACGCAAATGCTAAAAGATTTGCGATATATGATTATATGTCATATATCGCAATGTGTTTTATTTTCTAACTCCCGGCTAGGAATGGTAAAACCCGTCTTACCGCGCGAAATCTCCAGCTATCTGCCGGTTGATGTGGTAAGGGTTATTTACTCATTTGTTCCTCATATGCCTAAACCCATCGAAACACCTAGCTCCTCACCCAATCTTCAAAAGGAGCTAAACCGCCTTCAATCTAGACACCTGAATGGTGCTTCTAATATGTATATGTACGAACTGGACGATTTTATGCTTGATGGATATTGTCAAAAAGCGCATCAGTCAAAGGGTACAAAGAGTTCACTAAGAAAGGTCTCCATCTAAGAGACCTTTATTTTATCAAAAATTTTACAGAAAAGTGTCTCAAATTTATCATCATCTACCTTATCAGTGATTATTTCGTGTATCTCTATATTGTTTGATTTAGTTATATATTCTATATTTGTATCGAAACAATTAGCACAAACAAGAATCACTATTATTTTATATTTCAGTTGCTTGAATTTTTTGGATAGAATTTCGTCAAGCTCTTCCGCGTCGATTAGGTCACTTTTAATTTTATTAAACCTATCATTATAATCTCCGTTATGATGATGAGGTGCATGCCCTTTACGTATAAAGGTTACTGTTTCTGTAGTTTTTTCCAAAATTTCTATCATTCTATCTATACGACGCTTGTACTTGATAGTATCCGTTTGTGAATCATGTATAAAGTCGTGCATGAAGAAAATATCGTAATCATTAATTCTTTCTTTATTTGTTGGTATAAAAAACTTAAAATTATCTCCAAAACACCTTGCAACGCCGTTGTATGTAACGGTCCAATCAAAGGGGAAGGCAAAACTTCGTAAGTTATATTTTCTTAATAAGGTTGCCAAACCACAGTCAACTCCAATAGGAATAATCATTATCTTTCTTGACGTGTCTTGCTTTTAGACCCCGAATTTACCGGTATTTTTATTATTATCATTCAATAGAAATACTATGTATGAATCAATGGGTAAGCGTTTTTGCAACTGTATCAAGAAAGTTAGAAAGACGATTAAGGCACGTGGCAAATCAACAAAGGAGCAGGGAGCGATTGCTGTTTGCGTAAAATCCGTATTACAAACCAATGGTAGAACCTTACGTAAGTTTAACTGTAAAAATACGAAATCGCCACGTGTTATAACGCAAAATTTATTGAAGAAGAAATAATAGAGCAGGGTTATTTGATAAGCATATGTCTTTTTAAGACATATGCTTAACTTCGGTATGATAGTAACCATGTAAAATGACGCTTAAGAATGAACATGTTTCAAAATAAACTTGTACGTAAAAAGTGCACCTAATCCACCAAGAGTTTGAGCGATTAAGTATTCAACAAACTTTTGAGTATTTATTTGATTATTGAGCAACATAACTAATGAAACCACTGGATTCACATTGGCGCCACTAAGGTCACCTACCAAAAAGATAACCGCTGCAAGGGTCAAACCAATCACTAAATAATTTCCCGTGGCTAAAATACTGAAAATAAGTGCGAAAGTTCCAAGGAATTCAGGTAATACTTCAATGAGTTTCATCTTCTAATGTTAAGCCGGAAGAATAATATTTGGTGGGGCGTTAGGTTTACCATCACGAGCATTGAGTTCAGGGTTAGGTAAAAGTGGTGGTGCAATATATTCAATCACATATCTCATTGTAGGTGGCTTAATCTTGAAACTGTACTTACCGAAATTATCTGATGAAAGATACTGTGCCAAGTTAGCATCTTCACTCCAAAAATTCTGTGCAGAAAAATGAATACCAATCTCTTGACTTGCCTGCCAATCATTAACGTTCGTATCACAATCAGGCTCATCCAAGGCACTACGACAAATTGTTAAATTCTGCTGAATACGTTGAACAAATTGTGGCTTATTTGTATCTGGAATTGCCTTAATATCCTTTGATGTCATTTCAAGTGGTACAGAAGAGCGGGGACCAATATTGATATAGTCGAATAATAAATTTCCTTCTGGTGGATACACATTTGACATAATGAGATACTTGCCAAAAAACTCACTGATAGGGACCTTAAATAAATTATCCATATTGCGACCCTTGTTGTACGTAAAATCGAGTCTTTTGGACTCAATAGTCTGTTTCAAAATATTGGCAGTCTCTGTAAAAGTCTGTGGTCTTAATTTACCCCTGAAATGTAACATAATAAAGAGTGGGTCATCACGATACGGTGCATTATTTGTATCTGCATCCGCTTGTGGACCCGCCATTCCATATTTTATAACACTGTTCATCACCATTCTAAATGGCATCTCAGTCATTGTTATTCGGCGCCAATTTGACCCCACATCAACTCCTTTCACCATAGGACGATAATTCATTGATTTACTATCACCCCAAATCTCAAAGTCCAAATAACGAGCACCCGCTGCCAAAGTTAAACGAATAGCATCTGGTGACGCAATACCGTCACGAATCGGTGTGAAAAAAGCAGGTGTATTTGAAGAACTTACAAAAAAATTGGTTAAAGCCAAATGTGAATCTGGAACACCATTACGCTGTAACGATTGAATATAGTCCTTTAGTCCACCACGTGATGAACGATTATCACCATATTTATTATATTTGTCTAAAAACATATTTAATCTGCAACGAATATTCGATGGATTTTCTATTAACCAGTATGAACTCATGGCACTTCTTAATAAAAAAAATACAATAATAGCTAAAATTATATACACTACAATTGTCAAACTGTCAGCACTAATCGTATCAAGTTTGCTCTTAATTAAACCTCCTAAGCTAACTAATCCAGGATTTATTTTTGGATAATTAGATACTTCTAATGTTTTGGACATGCTGAAGTCCCTCTGATATAAGCCATCGTTTTTATCTGATGCCTTAATCTTCTTCATCCATACCATACAAAGACCTTAATACCTTATTTGCATTATCCATCTTTTCCGCTGATTTTTGTATGGTCTCGTCTTTGAATTTCTTCTGTTCTTTCTTATGATTATCGACTGGATTTGTTCCGGGCTTTGATTCTACAACCACAGATGTACTTACTATTTTCATATCGCGTGCTATATCTTCATAGATTGAGTCGAGATTGGTCATAGCTGTTTTTATGGGTCGAATATCTAAACATTGAATTGGTTGTCTAATCTCAATGGGCATCGACTTTACACGTTCGCATAACATAATTATGACAGTACCAAATACTTCCTTTTGATAACGGGTGCCTAGACGTGTCCAAACTATAATCATACAATCCAGAGTCTGACTTATACTATCTTGATAATCAAGCCCTTTTTCAGCCATATCCTTAAGAAGGCACCAAATAAACCAGGACAACGATTTGCGTGACTTACCTTGTATATGTTCGGGTGCGCGCTCCTTAATGTTTGGACGTGTCTTCTGTCCATCTAGTGTAAGAATCCACACTAACCAAAAAAGAGCACGTGTTGTTTGCGCTGTCCTTATAGCTGCCTCTAATTCGTTTCCCAAGGTTCTTAAAGTTGGGGCATCTTCATGTGAATCCCATACACGATGTGTGGCTGGTTGGTCGGGTGAGGCACCTCCACTTTGAAGTCGTGTCTTAATCACCTCCGCCTCCTTCATAACATCCGATGATTTGGGTAAGGTCGCGCGTGGTTTTTTAGATGAAACTACAAGATACCCTACACATTCAGCTATACGATTACGAATATTTGGATTATTTCTAAATGTTCGATTATCACCCCCGGCCTTTAGCCACTCATTTCTAAACATATTGATTGATACATGCCATATAGCAGGCCAACTTGCCAGAGCCGAATTCACATGTTCAGCCCATATTACAAGTAGGATTGCTTCCAACCGTGAAACGCCCGTTTCTGAGCAAAGTAGTTCGGCTGCCCAGCGTTGTGAACTGTTCATCTCACCTTTTCCAATACCACGATTTAGAGCAGAATATACATCAGTCCATGTATATCCACATAGTGTTTTTTTGTTTGTTTCGCTAGACGCCATTTTCAGGGTTCGGCGTTTCTTCTGTAATAACAATCACAGATGAATCCAGGAAGGATACCGCCGATGCTAAAATTCGATACTTGGCAAACAACATTACTCATTATTCTTGGCCTATTGATTGTTAACTACCTCATGGTCAAATTCCTTATTAACACGCGTTTAACATCAGGTATAACAGATACCAATGAAGCTTTTGAATCTCGGGAAGGATTTACTAGCACTGTGACAGAAGAAGGACACGCAGAAGAGTACAATAATGACACCTTATATGATGCCTTTTATACAAAAATTTATGACCAGATAGTGAATGGAGAAGTCAGAACACGGGCAGAAGTACTATTCACTATGGGTTGGATTAAAAAGATACAACCTGATGTATCTTTATTGTCCGTTCTTGATATTGGCTCTGGTACAGGTGGTCATGTAAATGAATTTCGTAATGAAGGATGTGGGCAAGTGCAAGGTATTGATAAGAGTGCTGCCATGGTTGAACGCGCTATGAAATTGTATTCTGGAAATAAATATCAAGTTGGTGATGTCACTACATCAACCCTTTTCTCAGCTGGTCAATTCAATCTTGTTACAATGTATTACTTTACAATATACTATTTACATAATAAGGCGCAGATTCTAAAGAATATTTTTACTTGGATGAAACCTGGTGGTGGCTTTGTAGTACACTTGGTTAACCGCGACAAGTTTGACCCCATCTTAGAGTCGGCTAGTCCCTTTGTAGCCTTTTCACTTCAAAAATACGCTAAGAAACGTGTTACTAAGAGTACAGTATCATTTGATAAGTTTGATTACACGGCGGAGTTTAATCTAGATAATAACAACGCTGAATTTGATGAGACCTTTAAATTTAAGGATGGTCGCAGTCGCAGAAATGTACATAGCTTATTTATGCCTGTCATGGAAAACATTGTAACTGAGATTGAGGCGGCGGGCTTCATTTATAAGGAGTTCATTGACTTGACACCAGTTGGCTATGAGTATCAATATCTCTTTTGTTTTGTCCGTTAAAATTTATTTTTTTAAATTTATTTTTTTTTAAATTTATTTTTAAATTTATTTTTTAAATTTATTTTTTAAATTTAGAATTGGAAGAATTCTTCCAATTCTAAATTCGGTCTGTAAATTCTAAATTCAACCAGTAAATTTAACGACCTGACTGAATTTTAACTGAGTAGCTTTGAGTAATTTCTGACTATATCTTTCCAACGCCGTATCAATAAGATATTCAAGCATATACATATTATCACCTACAATGTGCTGGTCAATCAATTGATTGTTCCAATAGAAATGAAGTAAGGGTCCATGAGGTACATCAAATATAGTGTCACGTCTCATATTGTATGATACAGGTTGTCTTGGTTGGCGCAATTCCAAATAGCTCTCCATTGACAGATTCATATCTCTATTATCACAGGCGTCTACCCATTGATTATACTCTGCCTCAAAATTTAAATTTACTAAATCATCTATATTATAAGCAACATAAATAAAGGAGACATTTAATATAGTACTTGCAAAATCAATAAAGGTCTTCGATGGTGTATCAAAGCAAATGACCAGAAGGCGATTCTTGATATTTTTAATAAAATTTAAGCCGAATGCACCGCCAAATCTACAATACTTTTTGTATAGTTTTATAATAGGACATGTACAAATTTCTTGTAAACTTTTGAGTCTGCACAATTCGCAGAATTTCGCGGTGAAATTGTAATTAATGAATTCAGTAAATGCATCACCTTCTGCCGTATATTCCTTTGATGATATAGGACGTACCATGGTTTGTGTAGCAACTGTACTATACGTTTTCACAGTATCCTGAATTTGAATAATTCTATCAACTGCCAATTTCAAGTATATATTTAATTCTAAGTTGGTGGAAAGGAGCCAGGTCTGTTTCTTCAACCTTTTAATTTCTTCAATTAAAGGAATATAGTCTGAATCTCCTGAACAGATAACAAAGAGTTTGATACTAGGAATCTCATACAAGTCTCTTTGAGCATCACGATGTATGTAATGGTCTGTACTATTCTTAAAATGATTGACCTTCTTAGCTTCAATAAATTCATAAGGTGAATTTATATTCCGTGTTGGTAAAATTCGCAATTGCTCTGTTGAACCATAGAATTTCAGAAGCACATCCATAGAATGGAAGTACTTCATTACTTCATTGTGGGTTCTTTCATTATATGGACGGAAGTTGTCTAAGTCTATATAAATAACGGCTTGATTCATTGATATTCATCTAGTATTGTTAGTCATACATCAAATTTAGCAGGATAATACAGAGGATTAGAATTCGGCAGAATTTAGAATTTTAAAGAATTCAAAAATAAAATGAGCGAACCCAAGGTTAACCAAAGAGTACAGGTCCACTTCTTCATCCTTTTGTTTACTTCTCTTTTTATTCTTTAGAATTGTATATAATTATTCTTTTAATAGAATAGATAAGAAAGCTATATATTTATATAGGGTTTTGATTCTTAGAGTAACTATCTCAATTTATAGTGAAAATCATGATTTCTTAGTAAATTGAGTAGAATTTAGAAAGACAAGCATATGGTACATAAATTATATGTTTTTTATATGGGAAAGAGTAAAGCAATTTTGATATATATTTTTAAGAAGAATTTATCTAAATTTATACCTGAAAAATATGAATTTCTTAGTAAATTTAACCGAATTCACTTAAGTTATTCATACGAATGCTTTCTGATATGTTCGAGTCATCATATGTACATATTATTATAAGGTTTTTATTTTTTTTATTTTTTTTATTTTTATTTTTTTATTTTTTTATTTTTCCGTATTTTTTAAAACTAAAACCTATATACAACCATATGGAAAAAAGATATCGCCTGTAAGAAAAGCAGGAGGCATCCAATTATAAATATGCATTGATAAGAATCCAGAAGTTCCAGTAATCCAAGGCTTGTTAGCATAACTGAGATTACCACGGGTCTTACAATTGCTAGCAAATATTAGTCCATTTTGGCTAGGTAATTTTAATGAAGCAATTTCAATTGCCTCCTGTAAATTCATGAAATATGGTTCCGTAAAATTCGAAGCAAATATAACCTCCCATATCACAAATCCGCTAGTTGAAACACGATGTGTATCGGCTATCCCTATAAGCGAAGAATTTACTAAGAACCAATAAATATTTTTATCTTTTGATGCACGAGCGCTCAATGTGAAATTCTTGGCCGAATTTTGGTGGACCGAATTTACAATTTGCTCAACCATTTCAGGGTCTGCAATAGTAGCCTGTCGCCCCCTTACCGATATATCAGAGATTTTAATATACATATACTCAAAGACTGCAATAGGTGTTTGGAGCACCGAATTGAATGCATTTGAATGCTCCCTAAACCAGAGTAAGACGGATTGACTCATTTCAGGTATACTATATATTTCTTTATCCATTGCTAGTAACATATAGCTTGCCAAACCTCTACCTCTAAGTCGCGGATGAACCACTAAGCCATCAAGTAGTCCACCCTTTGGTATATATGAACCAGATACTAAACCTCCATGAATAATACGACATACAAAGGTGGAGACTATAACTTGTTTATGGTCGATGGTTTCCTTCATGAGAAGTATAAAACCGTCCTTCATCCACTCAAGAACATCATTGGATGTACAAGTAAATGTCCAATCATCGCCTTTATAGTGCTGATTCCAAAGCTTACTAATCTCCTGAGCATCAGATACAGTGGCACGTTCTGGATAGCCTAATGTCTGTGAATCAGGAAATTTAAACTTAGGAATCAATGTTCTTGGCTTGGGTCTAAGCTGTCGTGGCACCCTATCCCAAAAGCGTAATAATTCTTTTGAACCCGGTCCGGCAAATTCACTGTCGCTAAAGAAGTGATAATCCATTTATATTTACTAAACGTAGTCTGTTTATATAAAATTGATTTGATAAGATAGAGACAAATCTCTTTCCGAAATGAGTAACATGGATATCACTCTGCTTATTGCTATGCTAAAGGACGCCCAAAAGGCTACAGCCCGTAATGAGGATGTAGCTATGGCTGTTACTACGAATACAATGTGCGATTCGACTGTAAAGCCAGAGGAGCCCGCGCGCCCGCAACCAACAAATCGCTGTGCTCATTCCGATTGTAAGAAGAAGCTTCTCCTTTCCGACCCCACATGCCGTTGCCATCTGCGCTTTTGCCTGGCACATCGCATGTCAGAGGTTCACGCCTGTACTTATGATTACAAGGCAGAGGGACAGAAACAGCTCACCAAGAATCTACCCAAGACGGAAGCGCAGAAGTTTGAGCGAATTTAGACACATTCTGTCAAAATTGAACAGACTTTTTCGGTAAAAGTCTATGTAATCATGACTACAATCATCGCTAATCTTTCCGTAAAAGAAGTGTATAATAAGATTGCAACGCAATTTGATAATACACGTCAACGTATCTGGACTGTGGTCAAAAGCTTTATGGATACTTTGCCATCACACAGTCACGTACTGGAACTAGGGTGTGGAAACGGCAAAAATATGTTGTATAGAGGCGACCTATATATAACTGGTATAGATATATCAGAGGAGCAGGTACGCATTTGTAAGGCTAAGGGCCTTCATGTGACCGAAGGAACCATTACTTCACTTGATTTTCCTGCAAATAGTTTTGATACTATGATATGTATTGCGACGTATCATCATCTTGATAACGATGATGACCGTCAACGTTGCCTCAAGGAGATGTATCGTTGTCTAAAGTCAGGTGGACAAATTCTGATTACAGTATGGGCTATGGAACAAGAACCAACTAGTAACTTTCATTTTACACAAACAAATAGCATGGTACCTTGGAAATCGCGAACAGATAATAACACATATTTGCGATATTATCATATTTATCAAAAGAGCGAACTTCTTGACGAAGTCCAACGCTTGTGCCCTGAACTTACGCCCGTTCGTTTTCTATGGGACCAGGGAAATTGGAATCTTGTACTCCAGAAGTAATTGTGTCAATATACACAGACCCAGTACTATAGCACGAATGTGCTATATATTTTTTGGATTTTGAAATCGCCAATCCATGTGGAAAATCGTAGGTCGCTTGGTCAGGTCCTGGAATAAGATAATTATTTTCAATGGAGCCATTCAATATGTAGCCATTATCGTTCAGCTGTGCAGTGACATAATATTTCCCTTTACAGAAGACGACCGCATCCATATGGCAATTTATATACGTCAATCCATCCAAAAATGTAAAGGTCTCATTTTCATAAGTATACAGATTGAGATAGGATTTATAGGTAATACTATCCGATTTGGGTCCATTATCGGAACCAATAATCAGTACATATTTATTGTCAATAAATATAAGGTCTTTTAGAAAAGCATCTTCAAGACGTGGTATGATAAAATCTTTCATTACCCGTGTTTTCACGTCGTAGCGTGTCATGAACTTGAAAGCCCTTGTAGAGGCCAAGAATAATTCATCCTTTTGATTGGGATTGACACAGACTCCATGGTACATGTAACCCTCCTTCATATAAATATTATTTGTTAGTATCAATTTCATGTCAACAATGCGACATACTGTTAAATAATGATTTAGATTCACAACATAAATAGTGTTATTGACTATTTCTATTAAATCGGGATGATGGGGTATATCCAAGGTGTGTACAATTTTGGATGTTTGATTATGAAAATCTATTTGTACTAAAATCAACGTTTTATCGGATAAATTGGCACAAATTATCAGATTGTCTGATACAAAAACAACATCCGTAATCGTTTCGGAACGTGATTTTTGTCCAAAATGCTTAATCTTTTTATTGAATTTATTCAGTGTAGTAAAAGGAATGACAAACATTAGAAGGTCTAATCTTTATTATTCATATATTATATTTACGGTGTATAAACTCACCTCTAAAAATATTCAACCATCTTAAAACATGATAAATCTGTACCACCACCATATGAAATAGCGCTCTGTAAGCACTCCTTGATATAGGCCATTTCATCCAAAATTCCATGAGTTTTCATTAACATCAGTTTCTTCGTACCTTCAATGCGGTTCTTTTTACCGGATTGAAAGGATGATGCTGAGCCCCAGAATTCCTTGTAAAGACGTCCATCGACTCCTGTCACTGTATTGCCAGGTGAATCTGTAAGCGCTGAAAACATACCGCCAACCATGACCATATCGGCACCTAGAGCCAGTGATTTTGCTATATCACCTGGTTCCTTGACACCACCATCTGCCACGATTTTTGTGGAACTAAGTTGTTTTGCCATGGCACAATCACGAACAACAGAGGCTTGGCATCCACGTGAGCCAAATCCAGTAGCCACGTAGGTCGTACAAGCTGACCCAGGACCAATACCCACCTTGATAGCATCGACGCCCCAAGCCTCCAAATCACGAAGAGCCTCAGGTGTGCTAACATTACCGGCAATAATATAGGGCTTCACAGAATATTTAGATTTTATCCATTTTACGATTTTTTCCATTTTTATGCTATGACCGTGTGCAATATCAATGGTTACAAAGTCAGGCACTAGGTCATTCGCCTCTAGAGTACGCATAATTTCATAGGAATCCTCATTTACACCCAGTGATATACTGACAGGTAGAGATAAAGAGCGCATCTTAGTTGCAAAATCTAATGCGTCTACATTGAAACGATGATGAATATAAAAGAACCCTGCTGATGCCAGCTTAGCAGCGATTTCATCATTCATAACACATTCCATGTTTGCTGGCACAACAGGTAGGTTGAAAACATAGTTTCCTAAGTTTAGCGAAGTACTACATTCACTTCGCGAATTGACAATACATTTTCGTGGTATTAAGTTAATCTCCTGAAAATCGAATCGTGTTTTATTCATATTAATTCACTATAGTATTTATATGACGCGCGCTTTATATCGTCTAGTTTTTCTTTTCAATGTTCTATGTTTTCTTGAGCCACCAGCTTCATCATTGTTATTAGCAGAACGTAATATATGTTCTAGGGACCTACAAAAATAGGTTGAACCATCATTTTTATATTTTACAATAGTAATATCGATATTTTTAAATTCATGCTCCTCACTATTACTATTGTTGGAATTATATTGATTGTTTTGCAATAGTTGACCAAATAATTCATGAATGTCGTCAAATTTGTAATTTCCTGATAAATGTTCAGCCCTTTTATTTAAACTGTTGAAATACTTGGGCTGTTTAAGATTTCCTTTTTTATTCAAGGCACCAAAACTACAAGGTAAATCCAAACTGTCAATATAGGTGAAATCGGCTTCCTTATTGACGTCAATCATGGTGTTTTTACTAACAAGGGCAGTATAATGAGCCCCATTGAGATTTATAAGAGCACCAATGGTATCTTTTTCCGATAAAAGAATTTTTATCAGTTCAATATAGATTGGAGCCTCTACATTGATAAATTCGGCTTTTCGTTCTGGACTTAATTTATCGTAGTTAATTTCAATTCCCTTTGTTTTAAAACCCAAATCTATATTTGGTAAATCAGGGTCGGCAATAGTACCGTTTAAAATTGCCTGTAATATTCCAATTTCAATCATATTACAAGGTTTTGTAGCACATTGAACATACATATTGTAAGCCTTACAAATTCCAGATATATTTAACAAGACATCTCTATTTTTTGGCACAGGAACTTCAGCACGTGACCATGGTTTCATTGTATGTTTATCAAAATAGATGGACTCGCTGTAGTCTGGGTCCGGTTGTTTCTTGGGTCTGCCTCTAGTTTTAGTTACAGGTCCAAAGCAGACAACTTTCTCCTCCTGTAAAAGGTGATTCAACGCATGCATACCGCATCGTAAATCGTCTTGGTCCTCCTTTCTATCAGCGACCAAGTTATTTACAGGATGAGCCTCGTATTTTTGAAGTAGCGCCTTATGTCCTAGAATAGGTTCGGCAACCTCATGTCCTTCTATTTGCCGAATTGTGTTAAACACACTGGCAGCAATATGAATATTATCATAATCACCTTCACTGATTTCATGAACTATTGGGAGTAATTTATCATAAAGCGCAATAATACGCTCTTTTCTTGCCTTTTCATCTGCACTTATTTTGTCTCTATTTAGGACAGCTTTTGAAGCCTTTTCTATGATTGCAATCTCATAATTTTTTAGTTTTTCAAGATATTCTGAGAAACTTTTAGTGTCACTCATCTAGAATAAAGCAAGATAAAAATTGAAATCTACACCATAGACTAATACAGTATAAAAACACAATCATGAAGACCTACGAGCAAACGGTCGAAATCTATAGGTCCAATGAACCCATGATTACAGGCATGGAACACTGTCCGGTCAAATTGGCTGATAATCTACACGACACGCTTTATGAGACAAATGGTTCAGTAATTCGCTGGTTCAAAGACCTTACGACAGAAATCACCGTAAATGGCACGGAGAAGATTTGGTGGCGCCGACCGACTCTTCAAGATGCAGTTGATAAGTGGACGGGTGGTAAGTCGTGGACCTTTCATGCCGATGGCTCTGTAGAAGCACGATTTATGAACGATGATGGTATAATCAGGTCGTACTATTGGTCGGGAACCCCTAATGAAGCAACAATTCTGGATGGTCAGTGGGCCTTTGAGTATGTCAATATTGACGCGTCTTATGAAGAAAATAGTGGCAATGAATCAGACAGTGAAGAAATTCAAGATAATCTAGCCTGGTATTATGGTACTTGGGATTGTAGGCATGGTGACGAGCACGAAGATTAGAATCACATAAAAATACCTGATATTTATCATATACCTAATTTAGAGAGCAGAACAGTCATTTTTCGTAGTCATCTTAAGAATTTGTAGAAAGTCATACTGTTCTACAGTAACTATGAATGAATCAACTGTACTGCGCTTAGTTGCGAAATTGAAAAGTACATCACCAACCTTACTCCACGTGTGACCGTATGACGTAGCATTTAGCTTCAGTTCAAGGTCAAGCGCCTCCTTCTCCTCTTGGATGAATGAACGTGTAGAATCCGTAATCGTAAGCATAGGTAGCATTTTTTTACCAAAATTTAAACAATATTTATTCTTCAATTTTATATCAACAAAATTTATATAAAGTTGACGAATCACTAAAAATAACTAAATAGTTAACATAAAATGCCTACACATACATGCGATGTCTGCTCTAAGGTCTTTCTTCAAAAGGGCCATTTAGCAACACATAAAAATCGCAAGCGTCCCTGTACTAAGAATACTATGATTGAAGAAATGGTGGAGAAGAAGATTCAGGAAATTCTGAGTGAAAAAGCTAAAGAAAAGCCAGTGCAACTAAACACTATCGTGGAAGAGCAGTCACTACCTATCAACACTATCGTGAATAAGGACTGTAAGCTGGCTCTAAAGAGCTTACCTAGCGACTGTATTGACCTTACTGTAACTAGCCCACCCTATGATGCAATCCGTGATTACAATGGATATGCTTTCACGTTTGAGGATTTTACGACAATTGCGACTGAATTGTTTCGTGTTACAAAGCCAGGTGGTGTTGTTGTTTGGGTTGTAGGCGATTCAACAGAAGACGGTAGTGAAACGGGTACATCCTTCAAACAGGCACTAGAATTCATGAGTCTAGGATTCAAGCTTCATGATACAATGATTTATGAAAAGAATACCAGCTCCTTTCCAGCCAAGCGCACAGGAACGCGCTACACACAAATCTTCGAATATATGTTTGTCTTCTGCAAGAAACACGTAAAAACCGCAAATCTGATTTGTGACAAGCCCAATAAGTGGGCCGGCCACACCAATTGGGGTAAGAATACAAATCGTCTTAAGAGTGGTGAGCTCAAGGAAACGACCGACATTAAGCCAGTACCCGATTTTAGCCCACGGAATAATATTTGGAAGTACAGCGTGGGTAAGGGTTTCAATTCCTCTGATACAGAGAGTCACGAACATCCCGCTATCTTTCCCGAAAAACTGGCCGAAGACCATATCTTGACTTGGACAAATGAAGGTGATTTAGTTCTTGACCCCTTTAGCGGTTCAGGCACAACGGCAAAGATGGCTAAGAAGAATAAGCGAAACTATATTGGTCTTGAGATTAGTGAAACGTATTGTAAGCTAAGTGAGAAGATTCTGGCGAAGTATTAAAATTAAGTACATATTTAAAAAAAATCTGTACTTAACATTTTTCAATAAACTATCGTTTATACACGGGCAACGCGAACGGTGAAGCGACCAACGTTGCCCTGGAGATTTGCGGCGTTGTTCTCAACTACGACGTAGCCAACATCGTTGGAGTTGGTTGTGCCATTCGCATTTACTGAACTTACGTATCTCTGAACACGTCTAAGGACCAAGAGGCGGGGCTCGGCAGTGGTGCCGATGAAAATCTCCTTGCCTAAATCCTTGATAGCCTTGCGGTCACTGATATTGTAATTGGAGTGCTCTAATTCATTGGCACCATGATTTCCAAGTACGACATCTTCGAAGGTTGAGCCAGACGCTGTGCCATCGACAAGGTACAAGCTTCCTATCTGGTTGACCTTAGAGCCGTTTGATGAAACCCATGTAGCAATGTCGGCATCACTGAAGAAATAAGCACCCTGTTGTTCCTGGGTGACGACAAGTGAGCGACTGGCGTTCTGCGCATAGGACTTGAGGATGCCAGGCATGTTTTTATACTTACTAAGAAGAAAATATTCTACCGGGGAAAAGTGATAATGAGATTTTTTTAAAGCTGATAAAACGCAACCGGATAAGTCCCTGAATAAAAAGACAAAATCAGAAAAATGGTTAAGTGATGAAATCAACCGTCATCGAAAACGCTGTGTACAATCCCGAATAGAACTAATATTTAGACATAAGTCACCGGAATTTACATGGTTAAATACAAAGACGCACCTGTCTTCACCAGAGGACGACCTGTATAATGAGAAATAAGCGTAGTTACAAACTTATTCGTAAAACCGAATGCACGTGTTCCAGAACCGTGACCAGCCCCATGTGGATGAATGTGTAGATATGTCTGTCCCTTCTGGCTCACAGCCTTATTTTTCACACATTCACGAATCTTTTCATAATCCTCATCTAAAACAGAGCGAATTTCGGTAGGAAGCTCCTGAATGTCATAATGAAATAGAAATCGCACAAGCTCGTCCATATCATTTGTATGGTCCTTATCATGTTCTAACACACAGAGAATCCCCGTTTGAATCTTCTCATATCGTGGCGATAGGCTCAGTGTAGTTGCATCAAGAATATGCTGAAAGGAATCATAATCCGCAGTGGAGCCACAGTTTGTCAATGTTAGTCGTTCCTTTGCATTAAAGCCAGTCTTACATGACTTGATATGCGTTGCCTTGATATCGCCGAGTGTAGTATCAGCCCGTGAATCATTGTTAGGAAGACGACCAAAGATATAGAATTCCACCTTCTTACCTGTTAGACCCTTATCCTTACTCATGCGTGCAGTCAGTTGGTTGCTGTTACAAAAGCTCTTTATTTCAGGACTGAGTTCATGGGCATGATTAATGAGTTGACCAAGCTTACAGGGAAGTATTTTCTGCAACTCTTTAATATAGGAACGCATAATGCCAGTATTATTTAGAATTTCACTATGAAGAAACTGTGTCATTTCAAAAAGTCAAAAGGTTTTTATGTTTATTCAAATTTTCACTATTTAGTTAGACAAAACAAATGATCCTACTTTTATTTTCATGATTTTCACCTTGTTTTTCATGAAAACAAGATGAAAATTAAAAATATGTTTCTGTACCAAAGCTTAAATAATTCCACATGTGACGTTAGGAATGGTCGATTATAGGGCTATAGTAGCCTTTTTAATCAACAATATAGTATTTGTTTTCTTCTTTGGAATCTCAGCTATTTTATTTATGCTACCCGACTATAAAAATAGTCAAGCCAGTATTTTGGGTATTTTGCTTATTCTTTTGTTAATTGCACTTGTTTATAGAGACCACGTTGTCCACGATATTGAAGTGCGCAACTAAAAATAGCAATACATAGTATACCCGATAATGGTTAAGCTAGCGTCACGAAAGACCAGTAAAAAGGGCGGAAAGAAGATTGTTACAAAGAAGGCTACACGTAAGAATAAGCGTATGACAGGAGGCTGAGGTGGAATTTATCGTCGGTAAAAAATGATTAAGAATTAGTTAGACCTAGTTTAACTGTATGAAGAAACAATCACATATTTTTTAAATAGATTGTATCTGAAAAGATTCTTTATTATCATTGAAACCAAGCGTATATTTATAAAATTAAATACTATCTAATTTTATAATGGAATTTACTAAAGCATGGTTTGACCAGTCCATAAAAGCCTGGCTAGAAAATAAAAATAAGAAGGCAAATGGTCAGTACTTTTATAGATGCGAATATAAATACTCAGATTCACGTCATTGTTCAAATGATGTATTTAAGACTCTTAAATTCTGTAAAGAACATTTTAATAAAAAATAGTGCGGTTTAGACCATTCAACAATATAGAGCCAATTAGTACATGATGGAAGACTGGTACATTATAATCCAGCATAACAACGGAAGTCTTGTTAAGTTAGAAAATCCAACAAAAAAATCTTATTATGCCGACCCCTTTTTGTATTGTTTTGATAGTTCTTATTATGTCTTTTTTGAGGAGTTTAACAACATAATTTGTAAAGGACATATAAGTGTTTGCAAAATAGAGCTTGTAAATAATCAAGTTGTGTGTGGTCGCGTTGAAAAAATTATAGATGAAACATATCATCTATCCTATCCATTTTTGATAACATGTGAATCAAAAACCTATATGATTCCTGAATCATACCAAGCAAAAACGATTTATCTATATGAATGTATAAATTTCCCTAATCAATGGCAAAAAACTCCCCTGATAAATAATATTGATGCAGTTGATACGACAATATTATTTTATGAAAATGTGTACTGGCTATTTACATCGGTATTTGATTCAACAAATATAAATCGTTATCTTTGTATATATTATTCAGATAAACTGCAATCCAGTAGATGGATTGCTCATCCTGTTAATAAAATGAAGCTATATGGTAATCTATTACATGGTTCTGGAAGAGGAGCTGGGAATATTTATTCTGGAAAAGATGGATTTTACTATAGGCCTATTCAAATGAGTAAAAAATATTATGGTGAGTCAATTCAGATAAATAAAATTCTTGTATTGACCACAGACGATTTTATTGAAGTTAAACATGATATAATACAGACCCATTTTGACTCAGGTACACATCACATTGTGACCTTGGATAATTATAATGTTGTAGATGTAAAACGATTTGTGTGATTTTTTTATTTTTTATTTATGGTGTAAAAAAAATAAAAAAAAATCAAAAAATAAAAAAAAATAAAAAAAATAAAAAAAAAAAAAAAAAAAAAAAAAAAAAAAAAAAAAAAAAAAAAAAAAAAAAAAAAAAAAAATAAAAAAAAAAAAAAAAA